>Ga0194122_10000218_pt1 | contig 89016 bp, 80 predicted proteins | sample TA2MahCa10mmetaG_FD_155487 | JGI IMG/M metagenome (GOLD analysis project Ga0194122, IMG submission 155487) | Freshwater microbial communities from Lake Tanganyika, Tanzania - TA2015021 Mahale Deep Cast 10m | ecosystem: Environmental > Aquatic > Freshwater > Lake | place: Tanzania: Lake... | reverse complement strand
GTATCGAGGAAGAGATTGATCAGCGCGCGAATCAGCGCTGCGCCATCCGCGCGATACGCAGGGAAGGCGGCGCCCGCCACCTTTGCACCGCGCTCCAGGTCGAAGATGCCGAGTCGTTCGGCCACTGCGTCGTGCTCCGGTGCTGGCGCCGTTGCCGGCGCACCCCCGTCTGCAGGGATTCCAGGATGCCCCGTCGGCACCCAAGTGCGGATGCTCCGGTTCGCCTCAGCGCCACCTACCGGGATATCTTCGTCGGGCGGGTTCGGAATTCGAAGGAGCGCATCTTCGAGCGCCGCCTCCGCCGTTGCGAGCTGATCTTCGAGCTGCGTCAACTGATCGGCGATCTTTTGCGAGGCCGCCTTTCCGGCGACCACCTTCGCGTCGTCCTTGGCGGTGCCGGCGGCGAGGAGAGCACCAACCTCGGCAGAGATGTTCTTCCGCTCGGCGCGGAGGGCGTCAACCTTGACCGAAAGTTCGCGACGGCTCGCGTCGGCGGCGAGCGCGGCGTCAACAACGGCGGGGTCTTCACGCTTCGCGATCGCGCCCGCGCGCAGACGGTCAGCGTCATCTCGCAGTCGCTGTGTGCCGACGCTCATGTCCGTACTCCACTCATGCGCGCACTCTACTGAATCTCGGCGGCGGCGCGCAGGCGCGTGACCACGAGTGTGGGATCCAGTGCAGCGAGGAGCCAGCCAGCGCGCGGGCCGTTGGTGCGGCCGAGGAAGGCGGCGTAGAGCGACGCAAAGGCGCGCACAGGCTGGAGGCCCCCCTCCTTGGCGGCGCTGAAGATGAGGCTCTGCCACGCCTCGCCGCTGGTTGGCTTTGCCGCATCCGCCGCGTTTGCAAGGGCGAGGAGCCACGCGCGCTCTTGCGCACTCAGTCCGCGGACAGCATCCGCTGGGAGATCGTCGCGCACCGCGATGCGTGCATCGTCTGGCGCGTAGTCAGTGAGCCAGCGCTTCGCCGCCTCGATACGTTCATCCAACTCCTGCTGCTCGTCCGTCGTCAGCCCACCACCCTTCTCTTCCGCCGCACGTGCTGCGGCATCAACGCCAGGAAGTTGCAAGAGGAGGGAGAGTTGGCCAAATGCGGGCCGCCAGGCCGCTGCCGCCGCAGCGGCCGACGCCGCATCGCCATCTGCCACTTGGCTGTAGAAGTGCATCCGCTCATGATCGAGTGGCAGCTCGCCGCGCACCGCCTTTCCAGCCGTCGCGTTGCTGACGCGGTCGTACTCGTCAAGGAGGCGTGGGATCGCGTCAGTTCCAGACGGGTCAAAGTCAATCGCCTGATTCGGTCGCGGGCGCAGGAAGAGGAAGCGCAGCGCGCTTGGGGGGATGGCCTCTGCCACGGCGTGTGCGGCGGCGCCGCGACCCTTTGAGGTCGACATCTTCTTCCCGCCCACATTGAGGAACTCGTACATCACGTTGATCGGCGGCTCGCGGTCAAAGACCTCACGCGAAACCGCCTCACTGCGATCGCGTGATCCGCCCTTGGTTGAGAGGTCCTTGCCACACCCTTCGATCGTGATCCCCATCAGCGACCACTTCGCCGCCCACTCCACGTTGAACGGCATCTTCGCCGCGCCACCGAATGGCGCAACGCGACCTTCATGGCCGCACCCCTTCGCCCACGCCACATAGTCAGGGAGGCAACGGTAGTGAACGGTCGCGCCATCCCAATCGTCTGCGAGCGTGGTTCCAACGCGGTTGCACGACTCGCAGATCACCTGCACGGGGAGCCAGCCGGCTGGACGTTCAACGTTGCTCACACGAACGTATAGGTCGCGAATCACCTGTGCCCTATCGAGTGCGATGCGCATGTAGGGATCCATCTTCCCCGTTGGGTAGATCTCAGAGAGCCAGTAGAACTCGGGTCGAATCCCAAGGCGCGCAAAGGTGGGGAAGAAGAGCGTCTCAACAAAGTGTCGCGCGTAATTGGTTGCTGCGGACCCCTCCGGTGCGGGGACGCGGGAGAGCGGAACCCCCATATACTTCTCCACCGCATCAGGGGTGAGCAGTGCCTGTGCGTCCATGGCGTCCATGTCTTCCACGCCGTAGCGGAACTCAACGGGGACCCCACGCGCGCGCAGGGCACGCGCGATCACGTCATGAACCACTGGGCCACGCAGGCTCCCAACATGGACAGTGCCGGAGGGCGTCTTTGAATCATTGACCACCTGCTGCCCTTGGACGCGATCGGCGAGTTCGTCTGCCCAATACATGAGCGAATCCTAGCGGTCGCCCGAGGTACGCCCCTCTCCAGCAGCCAGAGCGCGTAGGCGCGTTCGAAGTGAGCGGAGCGCCGCCTCGTCACGGACCGCCACGAAGAGGGTATCGTCCCCAGCCACCGTGCCTACGACTTCCTTGAGGTGGAGGCGATCGAGCGATGCCGCGATTGCGTGCGCACTCCCAGGAAGGGTCTTCAAGACGAGGATGGAGCCAGCCGAATCAATCTCCGCTGGGGAGTCTGAGAGGAGCGATGCGAGACGCACCTCAGCGGTCTGCTCCACGCCGGCACCCGCGGGGAGCGCGTACGCGAGCGAACCGCCGCGCTCCACCTTGGTGAGTCCGAGCTCTGTGATGTCGCGACTCAGCGTGGCCTGCGTGGCTGGAATCCCCTGCGACTTCAGGGCGGCAACCAGTTCGCGCTGTGTCCTGATTGGGCGGCGCGAGACGATGTCGCGTAGCGCCCGGTGCCGTAACTCCTTCCCTAGATCCACTGCAGACTCATTCGCTAGATCTCGCCACGGGTGAGCGCCGTGCCCAGGAGGATCAACGCAAACACAATCCGATACAGCGCGAAGCTCCAGAGCTTACCGCCATTGAGAAGCCGAAGGAGGAGTCCGATCGCGGCGAGACCGCTCGCAAATGCGGCAATGGAACCGGCGGCGAGGAGTGGTGCCGCCCCCTGGAGATCGACACCGTCTGCCAGAAGACCTCGAAGCTCAAGAGCTCCGGCCCCAGCGATCGCTGGTGCGCCGAGCAGGAAGCTGATTCGCGCCGCTGCATCACGACTAAATCCGAGCAGCAGCCCGCCGCTGATCGTCGCGCCAGATCGACTGATGCCGGGAATCAATGCGAGCGCCTGCGCAACGCCGATTAGAAGTCCATCGATCGCCGAGATTCCACTGAGCGGTCGCTCAAGACTTGACGCACGATCGGCGACCCAGAGCAGCGCCGCTCCCGCCAGCACCGCGGCCGCCACAACCAACGGCGTGCGCACGCTGCTCTCAAGGAGGTCACCAGCGATCAGTCCGAAGGCCACCGCTGGTACCGTGCCGACGACGATCGCGAGTATGAGACGCTCGTCGGCACTCTCCCCACGCCGTCGTCCGAACGAGAAGACAAATCGAAGTGCGGTGCCTACGAGACGGGAAACATCACTTCGAAGCACCACGAGTACCGCAGCGAGCGTCCCCAGGTGGACGACGGCGGCAAACGCGCGCGACGCGAGGAGAGGACGGTCAATCGAGAAGAGATATGGAATCGCGTAGAGGTGCGCAGACGAAGAGATCGGGAGAAACTCTGTCACCCCCTGCACCAGCCCGAGCAACAGCGCGACGAGGAGGTCGGAAACGCCAGCAAGATCAAGCATCCTCACACCTACCCTTCGGGGTGCGGACGGAGCACCCCGCTGGCCTCCACCGCTCTCTGTGCACGATAGCGGTGGGCGGCACCTCCACAAAGGGGGTGCCGCCCACACGCAACCGATGCGTTCGATTCACGAGCGCCGCGCGCCCGCGTTACCCCTCGATCAGGCCGGCCCGATGAAGAGTGGTGCGAGCACAAGGGTGACCGTCGCGAGCAGCTTCACGAGCACGTGAAGCGACGGGCCAGCGGTGTCCTTGAACGGGTCGCCCACGGTGTCGCCCACCACGGCGGCGGCGTGCGCGTCGCTCCCCTTCCCGAGCACCTTGCCCTTGGAGTCTTTCAGTCCTCCCGACTCGATGTACTTCTTCGCGTTATCCCATGCGCCGCCGGAATTGTTCAACACCGTGGCAAGGAGCACGCCGCTAATCGTACCGACGATGAGCAAGCCTGCGACCGCCTCATAGCCGAGGAGAACTCCGACGATGACTGGGGTTGCCACCGCAACTACACCTGGCGCGATCATCTCGCGCAGCGCCGCCTTGGTGGTGATGTCAACGACGCGAGCATAGTTGGGTCGGACCTTGTAGGTCATGATCCCAGGCGACTCACGGAACTGACGTCGAACCTCAACGATGATCGACTGTGCCGTCTTCCCAACCGCTCGAATTGCGAGCGAGCTGAAGAAGTAGGCAAGCATTGCTCCAATGAGTGCGCCAATGAACACATTCACATTCGCAATGTTCACCGCCTCTAGACTCGGTCGACCAGCTCGCTCAAGGATCAGGTTGACCTTGTCCAGATACGCCGAGAAGAGCAGGAACGCAGCGAGCGATGCAGATGCGATCGCATAGCCCTTGGTGAGGGCCTTGGTCGTGTTCCCTACCGCGTCGAGGCGGTCGGTGATGTGGCGCACCGACTTCGGTGCACGGCTGAACTCTGCAATCCCGCCAGCGTTGTCGGTGATCGGGCCGAACGTGTCCATGGCAAGGATGTATGCGGTGGTCATGAGCATTCCCATGGTCGCGACCGCAGTACCAAAGATTCCAAACTTGGAGACGTCCTCGCCAACGAGGCCCGAGGCGAGCGCCGCCTGCTCCCCGAACCAGTGCGAGACGAAGATCGCAATCGAGATGGAGACCGCGGTAACGAGGGTGGTCTCAAAGCCCACCGCCGTACCAGAGATGATGTTTGTTGCGGCACCCGTGCGGCTTGCGTCGGCAAGCTCGCGAACGGGTCGGTACGAGCCCGCGGTGTAGAACTGCGTGATGTACACGAAGGCAACGCTCGTGGCCAACCCAACGACGCCAGCGCCGAAGAAGTAAAGCCATGCGTCAGTTCCGCCCGTCTGCAGCATCACCGCGCAGGTGACCGCCATTCCGATCGCGGAAAGGATCGTCGTGACCCAGTAGCCGCGATTCAGCATGTTCATTGGATCCTCGTCTTCGCGACCGGTCACAAAGAACATCGCCACAATGGTGCCCACAAGCCCAAAGGCTCGGACGACGAGTGGGAAGAAGATCCAGGCCTCTGGGTTCGCCCAGCCAGCCGTAGAGGCGATCGTGAACGCGCCAACGCCCAAGATCATCGCGCCGATGTTCTCAGCCGCGGTCGATTCGAAGAGGTCAGCGCCGCGACCGGCGCAGTCGCCCACGTTGTCACCAACGAGGTCGGCGATCACGCCTGCGTTGCGGGGGTCATCCTCTGGGATGCCTTTCTCAACCTTGCCAACAAGGTCTGAACCAACGTCAGCCGCCTTGGTGTAGATTCCGCCACCCAGTTGCGCAAATAGCGCAACGAATGAGGCGCCGAAGCCGTAGCCAACGATCAAGAATGGAGCCTCGGCAGGATTCGTCAGGCCGCCGAAGGCGACGAAGACGCCATACACGCCAAGAAGCGAGAGGGCAACGACAAGGAAGCCTGAGACGGCTCCGCCACGCATCGCCACCTGGACCGCCTTCACCACGCCCTCACGTGCGGCGGCTGTGGTGCGCAGGTTCGCCTTGACGCTGATGTACATGCCGATGATCCCGGAGGCCATCGAACAGATCGCGCCGAAGAGGAAGCTCAGTCCGGTACGAATGCCAAGTTCTACCCCGTAGATGCTCGTCTCGGCGACCTCCGCGGTCTCAAAGACCGAGATCAGCGCGCCGATAGCCACGGAACCAACCACCGCAAGCGCAGCGATCGTAAAGTACTGGCGTCGCATGAATGCGACAGCCCCTTCAAAGATGGTGCCGGCGACCTGTTGCATTGCCTTGGTTCCGCGATCACGCCCAAGGACGTTATTCGCGAGCCAGATGGCGAAGAGGACGGCGACGATACCTGCTGGAAGAATCAGATTCTGCAGCTGGATCGTAGTTATCTCCATTGTTTGAACACTCCTCCGATGCGTCCAGATCCGTCGCGTGGCCGCGGTGCGTGCACCGCGCTTCGGGTCGGGCGTCTGTCGGGCTGCGGATCGCATTTGCGAACCGACTGGGATGGGCACCCAGTAGCGCGATGGTAGGGCTCCTCCCCGAGGAGGGTCAACCGTGGCGGCGACGCACGCAGGCCCGCCCCTATACTTCCCGCATGCGGAAGCGCCATCTCCTGATCGAGATCCTGCAGACGGTCGCGCTCACGGTGATCGCCTTCGCCCTCCTTCAGAGCTTTGTCACGCAGCCATTTCGGGTCGAACAGACCTCGATGCAGAACTCGTTTCAGCCTGGTGAGTACGTGATGGTGGATAAGCTCACCCCACGGCTGACCGGCTTTCATCGCGGCGATGTGGTGATCTTTCACCCACCCGAGAGTTGGCCGTCCAGCAGTGACGATACTCCGTACATCAAACGGGTCATTGGCCTCCCTGGCGAGACCGTCGCGATCGGCGCGAACGGCCTACTGATCAACGGGGTTGAGATTGCCGAACCATATGTGTATCGAAACGATGGAAGTGCTGCAGACGAAGCTGCAACATGGACACTTGGACCGGAGGAGATCCTCGTCTTCGGTGATCACCGATCAAACTCTTCTGACTCTCGAGCCTACGGGCCGATCCCAACCTCCAGCGTGATTGGGCGCGCAGTCGTCCGCTACTTCCCGATTGACCAGATGAGCATCATCGGTCCACCAGTCTATCCAGTCGTACCGTGAACGGATTCAGCCTCGAACTCCCCCTCACCATCATTGCAACCCTTGGCGCCGCACTCGCCGTCACGAGTGCTCGGCGCGGCGCGTGGATTGCGCTGATCATTGCCGTCACAGCGGTCGCACTCCTTGAGTTCCATCCAACCGACGCAGTCCCACCCACTCTTGTGCTGCGACTGGCCGCCATCTACGGCGCAATCCTCGTTGCGCTCCCGCCCGGCCTACTGACGCCACGAGCACTCATCCACGATCTTGCACCGCGACGCATCGCCTCTACGTTGACCGAACACCCCGTTGTGGCGGCAACGGCGGCGGCGGGTCTCCTCCTCGGGGCAATCCCGCTCGCCCTGCCGATTGAAGGGAGCTCGACACTCCTTCGAAGCGCTGGCGTGGCGATGCTCCTCATTGGCCTGCCGCCACTTCTCACAAGTCGCTACGTTGAGGCGACGGCGCGAGCCGCTGTCGTGACACTCTCCGGCGCGCTCCTGCTCCGCGCGGCAATCCTGGGGCCCCTAGATGCGCTCAGCTCGCTCGTCATCGCGGGCGGATTCGCTGCATTGTTGTTGACCGGGACCGCGGTTGCGGGCCAGCTCACGAAGGCGGAGGAGGCGTGAGTGACGCACAGGACCTCCTCATCCTCAGCGCCATCCGTGCGCTTGCGCCGCTTGGCCTTGCCCTCGTCAGCCTTGTTGCAGTCCCGCTGGTCGGCGCAGAACGTTTCGATCCCTCGCGACTAGCAGCAACACGAGCGCGCTACCTCGTTGTGGCGCTCCTGCTCCTTAGCGGCGGGGCAGCGTTCGTTGCTGGCGCTGGCGTGACGTCAACGCTTTCAATCGGAGAGTTGTCAATCAACCCGTCACAGCCAGGTCGACTCCTCGTGGCTCTCGGCGGACCAATATTCGCAACCATCGTTGCTGTTGGTGAGGGCCGTCGCGCCGGCGCAATGGGGCAAGTTGCACTCTTCGGCCTTGCAGTCATCGACATCGCGCTCGCGATACCGATCGGCATCGCACCGATCGCGCTCTTGCTCATTGCGGGGACGTCGCTCGCAGCACTCGCGGCGGGAGGGAAAGAGGATGCCGAACGAGCCCGTGCTGTCTTTCGAGACCTTCGTAGTGCGGGCGTGCTGATCACGTTGACCGTGGTAGCCGAGCTCTTGCGCTCCGCGATCCCCCTCTCTGCAACGGACCCGGCCTATGCGACCACGGCTTCGCTCACTGCTGGCGTTGCCCTCTCCCTCTCCCTCATCGTCCTCGCCTCCGTTGGCACATTCCCCTTCCATCACCGCTTGGTGCGCATCTTCGACTCCTTGCCGATCGTTGGATCACTCATGGTCGGCGTATGGATCCCCGCCGCGATCACCCTCATCATCCTCAGTGAACTCTCACTGCTTATCTCGGCGGTAAGCGAGCCGATCGGCGGCGCAGTACTTCCAATCCTGGTTGCAACTGGCGCGTTCACCATGCTCTTTGGGGGTCTCTCCGCACTCCTCCATGACGATGTTGGCGAGGTGCTCGGATTCTTCGCCGTTGGTAGCAGCGGTTGGTTGGCGCTCGGACTCGCCGCGGTGATCATCAGGCCCTCCACCCTCGCCCCGCATGAACTCGTCATTCCGGCAACGCTCGTCATCTCACTCTTTGGGATCTGGCGCGCCGCCATTCGGCGCCGCTACGACCTCGTCTCGCTCCAAGATCTGACTGGATGGGCGCGGCACACGAGTGCAATCGGGCTCGTCTTGGTCGGCGTGATCCTTGCGACGATTGCATTGCCGGGTGGTGCACTCTGGTCCGCACGTGCCGAGGTCATCGGCGCGAGTGCAAGTGTGATCACCGTCGTCGCTGCGCTCGCGGGCGCTGCTGCGCTGGTTGCAGCCGTCCTTCGAGTCCTACTCGTTGGTCTCTCACAGAAGAGTCGCGAGGTTGAGCGGACGCAGGTGCGTCGGGTGACTCATCCCGTCACCATTGCAATGCTCGCCGCAACGATCTTGATCGCGGGTGCGGCCAGCGGTGTCATTGATGTGGAGTCTGCCGCCTCTGAGCTGCTGCGCCCTGCGCCTGACGCGACGTTGGTGCCAGGAGGTCTCCCCTAGCGACTACTCCTCGTCGGAGAGCACCCAGTCGTCGACACCTCGACGGTATTCAACAAGTTCACCCGCTGCGAACCAGAGGGAGATCTCCGCCGCTGCCGTCTCCGGTGCATCGGATGCGTGAATGAGGTTCTTCGCCGTCTCAAGGCCGAAGTCGCCGCGAATCGTCCCTGGTGCCGCCTCGTGCGGCTTCGTTGCACCAACCATTGAGCGCACCACCGTGATGGCGTTCGGCCCTTCGAGGACGAGGGCGACGACTGGCCCCGATGTGATGAAGTCAACAAGCCCGGCGAAGAATGGCCGGGCCGCGTGCACCGCATAGTGCGTCTCGGCGAGCTTCCTGCTCACTGACATCAGCTTCATCGCAACGATCTTTAGGCCGCGATCCTCAAAGCGCGAGATGACGCGCCCGGCAAGCAGCCGCTGGACGCCGTCTGGCTTGACGAGGACGAGGGTGCGCTCAGACTTCATGGTGAGAGCCTAGCCGATCACCGCGTACAGGGCTGCAGGTCCGATGGATCAAGGTCACCGCGCGCCGCCGCGCGACGGAGTGCCGCAATCGTCGTTCGAGGCGCGGAGAGGCCAACCCGGAAGCCGCCGCCCTTGACGAGACGGCGCGCGACTCGGAGAAGATCGGCGGGTCGCACGCGCATGATCTCGGCGAGGAGATCGGAGAGCTCTTGTGGTGATTGGCGCAGCAGACGCTGGCTTGCGTGCCACTCCGCGAGCCCTCGTGGATCGTCAGCTGCACGCTCAAGTCGCCCCGCAAGATAGGCGCGTGCGCGCTCTATCTCACCTTCGCTCGGCGCTTCGCGCGCGAGGCGACGAAGGGCCGCCGTCACCAATTGCAACGCAGGGATCACCTTCGATGGATCGGCACCGCCCGCCACGATGAATGCGCCGGCGTCGGCGTACTCAACACTACTCGCACTGATGTCGTACACCAGGCCACGCTCTTCGCGAAGCTCAAGGAAGAGTCGACTCGCAGAGCCGTCGCCGAGGATCGTTGAGAGGAGCTCTAGTGCTGGCGCATCGGGATCCTCTCGTCGCAGCGCGGGGAGGCCAAGGGAGAATTGCGCCTGCTCCCCATCTCGAATCTTGGCAACGAACCCCTCGCCGCGCGTGGTGACACGCGTGGGCGCGGCGCGTCGGTGAACGCGGCGCTGCGGGGCAACGTGCGTTCCGACCGATGCGCGCACGGCGCGAGCAATCGCCTGTGCCTCCGTGAGAGTGAGGTCGCCCGCGATCGCGAGGGTGGTCGCCGCTGGCGTGTAGGTGCGCCCGTGAAAGCGAGTGATCGCTTCGTGCCGAAGTGCACGGACTTCCGACGGTCGCCCTGCGATCTCGCGCCCAAGGGCATGCACTCCAAAGAGAGCCCGATCCAACGCGGTCCCTGCCTGTTCGCTCGGATCATCGTCGTACGAACGGATCTCTTCGATCACGATTTGGCGCTCGATGCGCATGTGTTCTGGTAGCAACAGCGGCGCAAGTGCCACGGCTCCGATCAGTCGTGCCGCCTCCACTGCAGCGGCATGGGGCACATGGATCCAATAGATCGTGCTCTCTCGATCAGTCCCCGCATTTGACGTTGCACCGAGCGACTCCATGGCGTGCGCGAGCGCAGCGGAGTCTTCTGCGCCAGGTATCCCACGAAAACAGAGATGCTCAAGCAGGTGTGCCGCACCGCGCTCCGACGGACGCTCGTGTCGTGAGCCTGCACCAATCGCAATGGCGATCGCAACACTGCGTGCCGCCGGCGTGCGAATGAAGACCGACGATTTGAGGGCGCCGATGTGAAGTGCGCGGGAGCGAATCGCGCGGTGCCTCAGGAGTCGCTACGCCCAGGCTCCGAAGCGTCGGAAGTTGCGTCAGCACTCGGCCACGCCTGCGTTGGAAGCTCGATCTGCACATACTCTTCGCCTCGGTACTCGAGCCAGGTTCGCACCGGCTCACTCCGCGGGATGGTTGCACCGGCACGGTACTCAATCTCAACGACCGCATCGTTGCTGCGCAGCGTGTACCGAAGGTGGCCCGGCTCGGAAAGGTCGAATTCGACGCTCTGAAATGCGTCCACATTGATCGTGATGGTGAGCGGCGTGAAGATGGATGAGATCCCTGGATCGTCGCCGAGGACCTCTTCAACCCAGCCCATCCCTCGCGCGATGAGCTCCCCCGCGAGGCGGTGCTCATAGGCAACGGTCTGCCGAAGCAGCGGTCGGAGGACGTTCGCCTTATCCGCGCGCAGGATCGCAAGTCCTCGATTCACAAAGAGGCCCGGTGCCTGCTCGTCGCGGTCATGTTCCATGAGAGGGTGAGCCTAGCGCAGCCGCCTTCGTGCCGCGAGCACGCGCCCGCCGATCCCCCGCCCCGCCTATCATCGGCTCGTGCGCTACGCCATTGATCTGGGGAACAGCGCCGCGAAGGTCGGTTACCTCCGCGAAGGCGCCCTCGTCTCCCTGCGCGTCGCCGCCCCTGCAAACCCCCGTGACGTTGGCGCGTGGCGCGCAGTCTCTGAAGCACTCCTCAGCCTCGCTGCAAGCGAAGGGGGTAAGGCCACCGAACTCGTCGTTGGGAGCGTCGTCCCCGACGGCACCGCGGCCCTCTGCGACGTTGCAGCATCGCAATCGATCGCCGTCAACGTGCTTAGGAGTGATGAGCTCCCGCTCGTCTCCCGCCTCATGGAGCCTGATCGGATCGGTGTCGATCGCGCCCTCGCCGCCTGGTACACGTATGCGCAGCACGGTGCGCCAAACCAGCGCGGTGCGATTGCGGTGACACTCGGTACGGCGCTCACACTCACCTGTGTCAGCCGTGCAGGGGAGCTGCTCGGTGGCGCGATCGCCTCATCACCGCTACTCGCCGCGCGTGCACTCGCGAGTGGCACCGCTGCGCTTCCCGAAGTCACGCTCTATGACGAGAGTCCGGAGATTCCAGGACCGATCGGCGCATCAACGGAGAGCGCACTCGCCGCAGGGATCTTGCGCAGCGCGCGTGGCGGTCTCATGGCACTGATCGAAGAGAGCGTCGCCGAAATGGAGCGGCGCGACCCCGGGTCACCTAAGCCCGCAATCAGCCTCACCGGTGGCGCGGCAACTGCGGGCTGGAGTGCGGGCATTCGCGCCGATCTCCGTGATCCAGATCTTGTGGTGCGCGCACTGCTCGCCCTCCCGCGGAGCGTCCGCACGTGAGCCGCGTGGGAATCGGCGCTAGCGGTCCGCTGAGCGGGCGACTGATCGTGCTCGGCATCACTGGATCAATCGCCGCATTCAAGGCTCCGGAGATTGTTCGCGCGCTGCGCGCTGCGGGCGCGGACGTGCAGGCGCTGCTCACGCCAGCCGCAGCGCGATTCGTTTCACCGCTCACGCTGCGCACCCTCACCGGACACGCAGTTGATGCCGATCTCCTCGACCTGCTCCCAGACGGTCGTATCGGCCACATCGTTGCCGCCGATAGCGCCGATGCGATCCTCGTCGCACCCGCAACGGCGCAGTGGCTCGGCGCCATGGCCGGCGGACTCGCGGGGGATGTGGTGACCGCCACCTGCCTCGCCACCACCGCACCCGTAGTTGTTGCCCCCGCAATGGATGGCGAGATGTGGGCACATCCGGCGACCGCCACGAACGTCGCGCGACTCAGCAACGACTTCAGCTACACGGTCGTGAGACCAGAGCGCGGCGCGCTTGCATCCGGGAGTAGCGGCGTCGGTCGGCTCCCTGAACCTGCCACGCTCGTTGAGGCGCTTGTGGCGGCAATCGGGAGCACGCCGATCCGCGAGCCAAACGAGTCACGACGTCCGCCACACGTCCCATCTGGCGATCTCTCGGGCCGCCGTGTCGTCATCACTGCGGGCGGCACCGAGGAGCCGATCGATGCGGTGCGCATCCTGGCGAATCGCTCGTCAGGGCGGCAGGGGGTCGCCCTCGCCGAGGCGGCACGCGATCGCGGTGCAGAAGTGGTGTTGATTGCTGCGCGGATCGCCATCCCACTCCCTGAAGGAGTGGTGGTCGTGCGCGTCTCCACTGTTGCCGATCTGCAGTCCGCACTTGAACGCACGCTCCTGCCGCCGCCGAAAGGCGGAGCGGCGACCCCCGCGGATCTCTTCATTGCCGCCGCAGCCGTCTCTGACTTCCGGATGGCTGGTGGGCCCAGCGCCGAGAAACTGCGCCGTGATGGTGCGCTTACCCTCCACCTAGAACCGACTCCTGACCTCCTTGCGGGGATTGCAGCCGCGCTCGGGCCACGTGCGAAGCGTGCAACGAAGCTGATCGGCTTCTCGGCCGAGAGTGGCGCAACAACGCGCGCGGCAGAGAAGCTCTCCGCCAAGGACCTTGATTGCATCGTCGCGAACGATGTGAGTGCGCCAGGGATCGGTTTCGAGAGCGCGGAGAACGCGGTCGAAATCCTGCACGTGGACGGGAGCACGAAGCGAATTGGCCCAGCGCCAAAGCGTGTGGTTGCCGACGGCATCCTTGATCAGGCGGTGCGACTCCTGCGTGAGACGACGCGCGGATGAGCGCGCAGGGAGCGGTGCGGCGTACCAGCGTCGCGACACTGCAAGGCTTCCGAGACGCGGGCCAGCGATTCGCGGTGCTGACCGCCTACGATCGGGCGACCGCTGAACTCGCTGAGGCGGCGGAGATCCCTGCAATCCTCGTGGGCGACTCACTCGCGCAGGTTGCACTCGGCCATGAGAGCACCGTGCGCGTTGGGATGAGCGAGATGCTCCACCACGTTGCGGCGGTCGTTCGCTCAAGTCGCACCGCGTTGGTGATTGCCGACATGCCCTTCCTCTCCTACGTCGACGTTGGGACCGCAGCGACGAACGCGAGCGCCTTCTTGCGTGACGCGGGCGCGGGGGCCGTAAAGCTGGAGGGGGGCGCGGAGATGGCGCCGATCGTGCGAGCACTCGTGGAGAGCGGCGTCCCCGTCATTGGGCATATCGGTTTCACCCCGCAGTCGGCACTGCAGCTCGATCGCGCACGTGCCCAGGGGAAGGAGCCCGCCACCGCGGGTCAGCTTCTCGCCGATGCGCTCGCGCTTCAAGCGGCTGGTGCCGCCGCGATCGTCATCGAGCTGGTACCAACCGAACTCGCCGCACTCATCACGCAGCGGCTCACCATCCCAACGATCGGCATCGGCTCAGGTGCCGCCTGCTCTGGTCAGGTGCAGGTTCTCCCTGATCTGCTCGGAATCCTTTCAGGCCCATCGCCGCGTCACGCTGGCGAATACGCCACGCTGCGCGATCAGGCACTGGCTGGGCTGACGAAGTGGCGTGCCGATGTTGCGAAGGGAGCCTTTCCAACGAGCGCGCAGAGCATCTCCGCGAGTGATGAGTTGCGCGCCGCACTAGCGCTGATGGAGTGATGCAGCGCATCCAGAGTCGCGCCGAGCTCGCCACTGCACTGAGTGCAGCACCACGACCGATCGGACTCGTCCCCACGATGGGTGCTCTCCACGCGGGTCACGCTGCGCTGATCCGCGCAGCGCGCGCAGAGTGCGCCACGGTGGTCGTTTCCATCTACGTGAATCCGACGCAGTTCTCTACTGCCGCAGATCTCGCCGCCTATCCGCGCACCTTCGACGCAGATGCGAACGTCGCAGCGAGAGAGGGGGCAGACGTTCTCTTCCATCCGACCGATGAAGAGATCTATCCGCCCAATGAGAGAGTCTCATCCGTTGACCCTGGTCCGCTCGCGCTCCGCCTTGAAGGGGCGGCGCGACCGGCGCACTTTGCCGGCGTCGCAACCGTGGTCTCGCGACTCTTTGATCTCGTGAAGCCCGATCAAGCCTATTTCGGTGAAAAGGATGCGCAACAGCTCCGGGTGGTTGAGTGGACGAGCGCTCGGCGCACCTCTGTGCCACCGGTCAGCATCCGTCGTGTGCCAACGGTGCGCGACGCCGATGGTCTCGCCCTCAGCTCGCGTAATGTGCGCCTCTCTGCCGCTGGCCGAGCGGCGGCGGTAGCGGTCCCGCGCGCGCTAGACGCAGCGCGTGCTGCGTTCTCAGCGGGCGCAACCCGCGTCGCGCAGGTGCGACGCGCTGCGTTGGAAGTGCTCAACCAGCAGCCAGCAGTGACGTTGGAGTACCTTGATCTCGCCGATCCTCAAACCCTTGAGGCGCTTCCCGACGACGCAATCGTTCGGGATGGGCTCATCACGATCGCCGTGACGGTTGAAGGTGTGCGACTCATTGATGAGTGTCTTCTCGCCGAACGGCGGAGCGAGCGCGCCACGGAGCGTTAACGCGGCGAGACGGGACCCGACACGTCGAGGATGCGATCGATATCGAGTGCGGAGGCAACGAGGCTCTTGATCTCATCAACCTTGCGCACATCCTCTGGATGGGTCTTCACGAGAAGGTTGTGCACCTTTGAGGCCACCGTGTACGTGTCACCCTCCATGAGCACCGTGAAGAGGTCGGCCTTCCGCAGCAGCTCGATGATGCGCGAGCTCGGCCGATAACCACCACTGAGCACAAAGCCGAGTGGTCGGTTGGGATGCTCCTCACCGCTCAGCCAGAGTTGCGCGAGCGCCTCCAGAACATCCTCGCGATCGCCCGGCACGACGACAAGCGCATCCGCACCGATGCGCGCCATCACGTGCTGCGGCTGCATCGCGGCGACGGAGACGCGCCCGATGATTGCATCCATGTCGCGTCCAGGCCAAATCGTCTCCCCCTGCAGGCCGTCTTCGATGATCGCGAGCGTTGGGTTGGAGAGGATCTGCCGATACGGAAGCACGCCGAGGAGCGGGATCTTATGACGCGCCAGTCCCTTCTCAAGGAGGCGAGGGAGTTGTGGTTCCATCTCCAAGTTGACCTTGTTCACAATCGCCCCTGCCACGCTCACACCGCGCGCTTCGAACAGCGCAGCATTGAGGACGATCTCGTCGATCGGTCGACCGATCCCGCCCTCGCTCACGATGATGACTGGGGCGCCGAGTAGCGCCGCAACGTCGGCATTGGAGAGCCCAATCACCGCGCCGACGCCCGCATGTCCGGTCCCTTCGAGGAGGATGAGGTCACGCCCCTTCGCCATCTCACGTTGCGCGGCGAGGATGCGTGCGCTGAAGTCATCCTCCACCTCACCCTCAATCACGCGACGGGTGAAGCCGCGCGGGATCTGCACGGGTGAGAGGAGGTGCGTCGGATCGGGAAGGTTGAAGACCTCGCGCATCAACGCCGCATCTTCGTCGGCAGGCGCGCCATTGAGCATGATCCAGCGCTGCCCAACCGGCTTCATGAACGCGGTCTTCAGGCCGCGCTCCGAAAAGGCGGCGAAGAGCCCGAGCGAGGCGGTGGTCTTGCCGCGATTCTGTCCGGTTGCGGCGAGAAAGATCTGCCGAGCGCCGTCGGCCATGCGCGCTACCCTTCGCCGCGGGGCGCCGTGCGCCGCTCGATCAGCTTCACCGCGTCGGCGAGTCGCGCGACCACTTCTGGCTCAACGTCTTCTCGCGTGATGTGCGTGCCGAGCTTGTCGAGCACATCTGCAGCAACTGAGAGAAAGACACTGGCATCGGCAATGAAGAACTCAGACTCATTGCTGTAGCGCACAAAGGTGAGTCGCCCCTGTAGCGCACGCCGATCGTCACCGTGCGCGACCTGTGTCGTGAAGTTGTGACCCTGGATGCCGTCCGGGTTGGAGAGGAAGCTCAAAGCGTTATCAATTGCGAGGCCGAATCGCGCCCGCCAGCTTGTGAGCCGCTCGAGCACCTCTGGCTGCAGGCGCAGATCATGGACTTCGCTGAATGCCTCGGGCGCCGCCGTGAGTGCGTTGACGAGCGTCGCCCCGGCGCGCTGTCCGAGCATCGCCTGTAGCGAGCGCTCGAGCGTCACCACCTCGGCGTCAAAGTGACTGGAGGTGATCAGGTCAACGAGGAGGTCCTCGACGTTGTCCAGCGCCGTTGGGTCGCTGAGCGCTCCAGCGAGCGCGAGGATCTCCTCGCGAAAGAGGAAGCGCTCTTCGTGATCTAGGCCCGTCATCGCTGCATCGTAGCGCGCCGCGCCGCGCAGCCTCGTACCGAGACCCGCGCGAGGCGACCGCCGCCTATGGGTAGATGCCGCGGACGCTCATCGCGTCGGCAACGCGCTTCACGGAGAGGAGATAGGCCCCTGTGCGCAGATGGCTCTTCTGCTCTTGCGCCATGTCGTACACCTCATTGAATGCGCGCACCATCTTCTTCTCGAGGCGAAGGTTGACCTCCTCCTCTTCCCAGAAGTCGCGATTCAAGTCTTGCACCCACTCGAAGTAGCTCACCGTCACGCCGCCAGCGTTGCAGAGGATGTCTGGGATCACCATCGCGCCGTTCGCGAAGAGGATCTCATCCGCCTCTGGCGTCGTCGGTCCGTTTGCCGCCTCGGCGACGATCTTTGTCTTGATCTTCGCCGCATTCTCTGCGGTGATCTGATTCTCGAGCGCCGCCGGAATCAGCACGTCACACGGGATCTCAAGGATCGCCTGGTTGGAGACGGGGGTTGCGCCTGCAAGTCCAACCACGCTCCCCGTCTTCTTCTTATGTGCGTCCACCGCGGCAAGGTCGAGCCCCGACGGGTTATGGATTCCGCCACCGCTATCGGACACGGCGATCACTCTTGCGCCGAGGTCCGCAATCAACTTCGCGGCAATGGAACCCGCGTTGCCGTACCCCTGCACCACGACGGTCGCCCCCTTCAGGTTCAGTCCAATCTTTGACGCAGCCTCGCGAACACAGATCACCGCACCGCGTGCTGTCGCCTCGTTCCGACCCTTTGAGCCGCCGAGTGCAATTGGCTTTCCGGTTACAACGCCTGGAACCGTGTATCCCGCGTTCATCGAGTAGGTATCCATCATCCAGGCCATCGTCTGGCTGTTCGTGTTGACGTCAGGCGCAGGAATGTCTGACTCCGGCCCAATGATCACTGCGATCTCCGTGGTGAAGCGGCGCGTCAAGCGCTCAATCTCACCCACCGAGAGCTGCTTTGGGTCAACGGTCACACCACCCTTGCCACCACCGTATGGAAGATCCATTACGGCACACTTCCACGACATCCACATGGCGAGCGCCTTCACTTCATCCACGTTCACGTCTTGATGGAATCGAATGCCCCCCTTCGCGGGACCGCGACCGAGGTTGTGCTGGACGCGGTGGCCCTCAAAGACGCGCGTGGTGCCATCATCCATGCGCACCGGGAAGTGCACGGTCAACTGTCGGCGCGGCTCGCGCAGCACGGCGGCGATCCCTGGGTCAAGGTTCAGTCGCTTGGCGGCGAGATCAAACTGCTGTTGGGCAACCGCCCAGGCGCTCTTCTGGCTCATCCTCGATCACCTCATGCTCAGTTCCGCTGCGGCGAGAGGACGCAGTCGGCCGCCCAGGGGCGTGACGCGCTCAGGCTACAACGCGCCCCAGAAACTCGCCGCCCGCTCGTCGGCGCTGCGTCGTTCGTGCGAGGCCTACGAGGCGCGGATCAGTGCAACGCCGAGACCCTTCGGGCCGGTGTGCGGTCCAATCGCTGCGCCAGCGCGAACGATCCCCGGCTTTAGTGCGCCGATCGCAGGGTATCGAGTGACGAGCTCGGTGCGGAACTCTTCAACATCTGGCGCCTCTGAGTGCAAGATCGTAAGTTCCTCGATTGGCGATTCGCCAACAATCTGCATGAAACGTTCGCGGGCCTTCGCAGAGGTTCGCGGACGATCCAGCGTGATCACCTCGCCATCAACAATGTCGATGATCGGCTTCACCGAAAGTAGTCCGCCGATTGCGGCGCGTGCCGGGCTGATCCGCCCACCCGCCTTCAGGTAGTCAAGCGTGTCGAGGAAGAAGATCACATGTGTGCGCGGGATTGCCCCTTGAAGATCTGTCACGATCTCGGTTGCACTCTTGCCCGCCGCCGCAGCACGATGGGCTCGCTTCACCAAGAGGCCCTCAGCTGCCGACGCAGTTGCGGTATCCACCAGGTGGATCTTCTTGCTCTGCGGGTGTGCTGTGGCTGCCATCTCCGCACTCCGATACGTGGCCGAGAGCTTTGAGGCGACGTGAACTGAGACGATGTCCGTTGCCCCACTCGCGAACGCCTTGTCGTAGGCGGCGGTGAAGGCGGCAGCGGACGGCGCCGCGGTCTTTGGGAATGGGGCTCCTGGCGCTGTCAGGCGCTTCCAGAACTCATCCATGGAGATCTCTTCGCCCACCTTGAAGCTCTCCTCATTGAAGGAGACGATCACTGGAACGACGATGATCCCCAACTCGGCAGCGAGCTGTGGCGGAATGTCGGACGCGCTGTCGGTAACGATCGCAACCTTTGCCGGCATGCTGTTTCCTCCATAAGGCCAGGGGACTCCGCTGGCCCCTCCAGTCTATCGGCGGGAGGGGGCGTTGCGGAGGTCTATTTCGGCGGATTCGAGAGGACGTTATGTGCAGCGCGGTGGGACACGCTGAGGTGAGGAAGGATCTCGTGCTCGACACGACGGAGGACGAGAAGGGCGCCTCCCGCGATCACGAGGAAGCCGAGCGTGGAGTAGACGAGCCCATCGACACCCGCAACGTTTGCGACCTGCCCAGCGACCCATGTGCCGATCACCTGGCCGAGCCCTAGGAAGATCGAGTAGAGGCCCATCACCGCACTTCGATCGGCCTGATAGCGCTCCGAGACATCGGCAAGGAAGCCGAGTGCGGCGGGGGTTGCCCCCGCCAGGAAGAACATGGAGACGGAGAGGATGAGAAGGAGTGCGGCAATAAGGAGCAGCTCACTCCCCGTCAGGCGGTTGAGCAGCCAGACGGATCCCATGGCCACGAAGAAGGCGATCACTCCGGCCAGGAGGACCGTGGTGCGCCGATACTTGGCGAACGAGTTCCCCCAGAACAGCAGTCCGAGGCCACCAACGAGTGCCAGCGCCGCGAGCGCACTCGTGATCAGCGTCGGGGAGAACCCGGAGAGCAGGAACTGGCCCTCCGATGGGACGCCTGACCTTCCGGTGAGCAGATAAAGCCCCTGCGGCACCCAGACGCCGACGATCGCGTTGATGGCCACCCACGTTGGAACAAACAGGAGGATGCCGCGCTGGCTGAAGAGCTGGGCGTACCGCTTGAATCGGCTCTCCGCGGCGTGTGCGGGGCGCGAGTGCTGATCCTTCACCCCGTAGGCGAAGAGCGCCAACGCCACCATATAGATCGCACCATTGATGAAGAACGAATTCGCGCCGAAGATCTCCCAGAGCGGACCGGCGAGTGCCGTCCCCGCCACGAGGAGTCCACCGAGGGTGGCGATCTCGAAGAGGGTCACCACGCGACCGCGTAACTTCTCGTCGTGGCTGGTACTTGCCGCGACATACGAGAGGATGGATGGGACGCTCGCGGCGGTCGATGCGCCCTCGAGGAGACGCGTGGCGATCAGTAGCGGGATCGTCAACGCGAATGGCGTCATCAACACGGCGACTAGTCCGAAGAACGGCCCAAGGAGCATCACCGGCTTTCTTCCGATGTGATCCGCCATGATCCCGAAGACGGGAGAGCCCGCGAGTTCGGTCGCATAGAAGGCAAGTGAGATCGCCGCGACGTCCGCAGTTGTGACGGTGATGGTGCCTCCATCGCGAAGGAAGGCGGTCCAGAAGACGAGGAGGGCGCCTGTGGTTCCCGTGGCCGTCCGCAGAACGAGGGTCCCGAGGAGGAGCGCGCGCATCGATCCAGTCATCCGCTTCACGATAGCGGCTCGGTATACTCGCCGCATGCCGAGCAACGTTGCCCAGAGTTATCCCTACAAGCGAGAGAGCGAGTCGGCGCGCGCGACTGCGATCGCCTCAACGCTCGCTTCACGCGACGGTCTCGCCGAGCGGCTCGCCGCCGAGGCACTCCCCTACGACGGCGCTGCCGGAGACGAATCGTGGGCGTGGCGCTGCCGCAGTGTCGGTTGCCCAGGCATCATGCACACCGCGGGCTACGCCCGTGACCGCCGCGGGCTCGTTGCACTCTGCGACGCCTGTGGCACGATCGCCCTCCGGTAGCCGTGAGACGCCTGACGGTGCGTCTGAGAGGCGATAACCATGGGGAGTGAGCGCGCACCAGAGATCGTTCCGATCAGCGCGGCGAACAAGCCGGCGCAGGTCGACATCGTCGGCGATCGCATTCGCGTCGCCTCGCTCGAGATTGTTGATCGGGCACTCGCCGGCTACCTCGAGAGCCGCTCGCCTGAAGAGCGACCAGAGACTGTTGAGCGAGCACTTCGCGTGGGCCTGATGGCGCTCCAGAGTGCCAGCGGTTCCATTGACGTTGATCACGTGCGTCGTGCGTTTGACAAGTTCCTGAGCGACACCGCCGAATCCAACAAGAAGGCGACCGCAGAGGTTGAAGAGATTCTACGCAGGAACTTTGCGACCGAAGGCGGCGTGATGCCAGTCACCCTGGAACGATTCATTGGCGACAAGGGGCAGCTCGCGCAGTTCACCAAGGATCTCTTCGACGAGAATCGCCGCGACTCGGCGATCGGAAAACTGAACACGATCCTCGGCACCTACTTCGACGGCGATGCGAGTAAGCTCGCCCACCTACTGGACCCCACACGCGAAGCGTCGCCGCTCAGCAGTTTCCGCGCGGAGATCGCAAAGCGCTTTGACGATGTGCTGCTCAAGATCGTGGAGCTCGATGCGTCGCAGAAGGCGGCGAAGGGCGAACGAAAGAAGGGGACGGCGAAGGGGGCCGACTTCGAGTCGCGCATCATTGCCGAGTACACCGAGCTGTTGCGCGCAACGAACGACGACATCGAGGGGACGGGCGGCGTGACTGGTGCCGTCACGGATTCTAAGAAAGGCGATGCGGTGATCACCGTCAACGCAAAGGATGCTTCCGCGGCCGTGCTCCGTATCGTGGTCGAGGTGAAAGACAAGAGCATGACGGGACCAGCGATTGAGAAGGAGCTCGTGGAGGCGCGAGAGAATCGGAAGGCAGAAGTGGCGCTGATGGTCTTCAGCGAGGCAGCGGCCCCGTCGGGATACGCCCCATTCCAGATCACCCGCAATGGCGTCTTCTGTGTGGTAGACCCAGAGTCTCCAGACCTTGCAATCCTTGAGGCGAGTTACCGCCTGGCGCGAATGGTTGCGCTGATCCGCATGAAGGCGGAAGGGAGCGGCGCCGATCTCTCCGCTGCGCGCGAGGCGATCGATGCGCTGCGCACACGGCTCGACTCCGTCAAGGAGATCAAGAAGACGCTGACGGCGGTGGATACCGCAACCGAGAAGGCGCGCGACGAACTTGATGCGCTGCGAGCCGCGATTTCAGCCGAGGTTGACCGAATCGAAGAGCAGGTCCGCGCGAGCAGCGCCGCCGCCAAGCCCGAGTGAGCGGCGCCGCCGCGGATTGGCGCCGCTTTCTCACCGGGCGCTACGCCGCATTCGGCACGCTCGCCATCTCCGACGCGATCGCCGTGGCGCTCGCCGGAGACGGCCTTGCCATCCCGCTCGTCACCACGCTCGGCGCATCCCCCGCGCTCGCCACGCTGATCGGTCTCTTCCCGTTTCTCGGCGGCGTCCTGCAGGCGTTCGTCCCCGCGATCTTGCGTCGCAATCGTGGCGACCTTCGCGGCCTCACCATTGTGATCGCCGCCATTGGCCTCATGCGACCACTTCTCTACATCGCGGTTGTCGCCCTGATCTGGGTGGGGCTCCTCAGTGCGATCGGCGGAATCTTGCTGATTGCAATCGGCTTCGGCGTTGGTGCAACCGCACAGGCACTCGCGGGAGCAAACGTCCAGACCTGGTTCGGCCGCATCCTCCCTGAACGCGAACGGCGCTTCGTGGCGCCGCGCGCACTCGCCATTCAATTCGGCCTCGGGTCGGTGCTTCTTCTCCCTGTTGCGCTCATGGTTCGTGTCGGCGAAGCCGACTGGGGGGTGATGATCTACGCTCCAGCGTTCATTGGCGCGCTCGTGGCGAGCCTCGCCTTCATCCGCGCCCTGCGCAAGCTACCGCGACCGGGCGCGCTGGCCCCTGAGCGCTCAACACGTGGCGGCGCACTCTCCACGCCGGTTCAACGCTTCATCCGCACCAACGCCATCTCCGCGCTCGGCGCAGGCTTCGCCCCGTATCTCTCCATCTACGCAATCGTTGTGTTGAATCAGTCAGCGGCATACGCCATCCTCCTCTCAGCGGTCGGCTCGGCGGCTGCGCTGATCGGCGCACTCGTCATTGGGAATTGGCTTGAGCGCGGTTCCGCGAGCCGCCTCTATCGAGCATCGCTGATCGTTCGTGGTGTGGGGATGGCATCGTCGGCGCTCGCCGGACCATGGAATCCGTTTGCGCCGATCATCTTGGTCATCGTGATGGTCGTTGTGACCATCGGGTTCGCTGCCGGAATGCTCTCCGCACAAGAGCGACTCCTCCGTCTTGCGGAGCCTGGCGAGGTGGTGCGCGCGCAGTCAACCTTCGGTGCCGTCAACGCCGCCTGTCTCGCGACCGGCCAGGCCGTCGGTGTTGGCGTGCTCGCCGTCTTCCCCATCGCGTACCCAACCTATGTGGTGATCTTCCTCGTGACAGGTGCGTTCCGCCTCGCTGCCGCCGCCACCGCCGACGTGGGTGATGGCTGGGATTCCGCGACTCGTTTGCACCACGGCGATGAGATCGCAACTGAACCAGCACTCGAATCTCAGCGCTAAGGCGCGGACATATCTAAAGCCGCGCTGCTGAGGCGGCACGGCCCCAGCCAGCGGGCAGGGCTACACTGGGGGCGAAGCCGCACCGCGGCGCTGCCCCAGGTGGCAGGCATAAGCGAAGCAGGGAACGAGGAGGGGGCACGATGCGCGTACCAGTAGAGATGCCGCGACTCGGCTACGACAACGAAGTAGGGAAGATCGGCAACTGGACTGCCAAGGTTGGTGACACCGTCACCGAGGGTCAGCCGATCGGCGAGCTGGAGACCGAGAAGGCAACCGTTGAGTTTGAGTCCCCTGCCGCTGGAACGCTCGTTGAAATCGTGCACCCCGCCGGTTCTGAAGTGGCGGTTGGCACGGTGATTGCCTTCATCGAAGACGGCAAGTAGGTGGAGAAGCCCGGCCGCACGCCGGTCACCTTCACGCCGATGCGCGCGGCGATCAGCCGCCGCATGGTGGAATCCAAGGCAAAGGCACCACACTTCTATGTCTCAACCGACATCGACATGGAGGCGGTAACCGCTGCCAACAACAGACTGAATGAAGGGAAGAGCGGCGACGACCGCGTCACCATCACTGCGTGGCTCGTCCGCGCACTTGCACAATCTCTCGCCGCCGCGCCCGCACTCAATGCAGTTTGGAGCGGCGAGACGCTTGAGCGCGTTGACCAGATCAACATCGGCATCGCAATCGCAATCCCTGACGGTCTGATCGCCCCTGCACTCCTTGACTGCGCGAGCAAGGATCTCGCCACGATTTCATCCGAGCTTCGCGACCTTGTGACGCGTACCAAGGCGAACAAGTTGAAACCCGCAGAGTTCTCCGACGGAACGTTCACCCTGAGCAATCTCGGCGGTTTCCCAGTGACGCAGTTCACTGCCATCGTGACCCCGCCACAGGTTGCCATCCTTGCCACTGGTCGGAGCGAGCAGCGTGCCGTGGTGCGCGACGGCGCCGTGGTCGCGCGGCAGATGCTCACCGCCACACTCTCCGCCGACCACCGCGCCGTTGATGGCGCGCTTGTTGCAACGTTCCTTGGCGACCTGAAGGCGCGACTCGAATCTCCGGAGGGTCTCGCCTGACCGTGGCCTCTCCTCACCTATCGTGACTGAGAAGAACGCGCCGCTCGGCGGCCGCTCCAACTATTCGCAGGGCGAACTGAACGAGAGCGACCTGCACCCTGATCCGTCCACACAGCTTCAGCGTTGGGTCGACGCGGCGATCGCCGCAAACCTCCCCGAACCGCTCGCCGCCGCGCTCGCCACCGCCGATGCGGGCGGTGCGCCAAGCGTTCGCATGGTGCTCATTCGCGGCATCGGCCCAGACGGCATCCGCTTCTTTACAAACCATGAGAGTCGGAAGGGTCGCGACCTCGCCGCAAACCCGCGCGCCGCAATCAGCACCTGGTGGCCAGGTCTGGAACGTCAGGTGCGCTGCTCGGGGCCAGTGCGACGCCTCACCGCTAACGAGTCGGCCGACTATTTCGCCAGCCGCCCACGCGAGAGCCAGCTCGGCGCCCGTGCCAGCCGACAGGGGGAGCCGATCGCGACGCGCTCAGACCTTGAAGCGGCCCTCGCGGCCGAGGCGACCGCCCACCCTGGGGACACCCCCGTTCCGCTCCCTGAGTTCTGGGGCGGCTACCTGCTCACCCCCGACCGCTGGGAGTTCTGGCAGGGGCGCCCGAATCGCCTGCACGACCGCTTCGAATACCTCCCTCACGCTGGGGGCTGGGAGATCCGCCGCCTCCAGCCGTAGGCGACCGCGCCACAGGGCTCGCCGCAGCCGCCCACCGTCTTCACTTTCGCATCGCACGCTCCAGAGCCCCCCACCGATCGGATACCCTACGCCCAGGCGCAGATCGCGCTTCATGAGAGGCGGCACTCGGATTCGGGTGCCGATCGAAGGAGGAAACATGCGAAAGAAGTCCGCACTGGCGGCACTCTTCGTAAGCGCAGCGATGATCGCGAGCGCCTGCGGTGGTGGCGCCAGCATCGTCGGCTCGTACAAGCCTGGTGAAGGCGGTACCGGCGGAACGTTGCTTGTCGGCGACTATCAAGACGTTGATAGCTTGCATCCTTACTACTACTCCACCGTGATGTCGGCAAACGTGCTTGCGACCACGTGGGACGGCCTCGTCACCCTCAGCAATGAGGCGAAGTACGTGCCGTGGATGGCAACGGAGATCCCAACGATTGAAAACGGCGGGATTATTCTCCCAGGAGAGAACGGCGATGCGATGACCGTGACATGGAAGCTCCGAGACGGGCTCGTCTGGTCAGACGGCGTTGCAATCACCTGCGCAGATGCTGAGTACACCCACCAGTGGGTGATGACGGAGGGGAACCCTCTTTCGACAACCGGCGCTGCAGAAATCTCCGATGTTGAGTGCGTTGATGACTCGACGATCAAACTCCACTACTCCGAGCTCTACTCGGGCGTGTACGGCGGCGTCGGCATCATGCCAAAGCACTACTTCGAGAAGTTCGACATCAACTCAGGCAACCCTGCAACGGACATGGTGCTTGGCGCCGGCTTCCGACCAGAGGATTTGCCGAACGTCCCAACGTCGGGTGCGTTCAAGTTTGAGAGCCGCACCGAAGGCGTTGAGACCGTCATGGTCCGCAACGATAAGTGGAAGAACCCATACAGCGGAGAGAGCGCAAAGCTCGACCGCATCAAGTACGTGGTCTGCGGCGACCCAGACACCTGTATCGCGAAGTTCCGCGCAGGCGAGCTGGATATCGTGACTGACCTCGACGGCAACGCGTTCGCGAGCACCAAGGACCTTGGCGCTCAGCAGCGCCCGCAGAGCGTCTTCACCTACGAGTTCTTCCGCCCGAACCACTCGCCGGATGACTGCTCGATCCTCGAGCCGCTCAAGACGACGCGTGGTGGTGGCTGCCCTGTCTCTGACCCGGCGATCCGCAAGGCAATCGCACAGGCCACAGACAAGGACGCGATCTGGAGCCGAATTCTCGGCGAAGCCGGCGTGATCGCTTCTTCGAGCGTCACCCCACTCGCCTGGTTCTACAAGGAGCAGACCCCGGTCAAGTTTGACCTGGCCGCTGCGAAGAAGACCCTCACCGACGCAGGCTGGGTCGACAGCAATGGCGACGGCATCGTGGAGAAGGACGGCGTCTCTGCCATCCTCGAGTTCTGCACGACGATGAAGCCAGTGCGCAAGTCGACGATTGCCTACGTCGCGGGTGACCTTGCAAAGATCGGGATCAAGGCCGTGTACAACGGTGGCACTACGATCTTCGCTCCGTGGACAGAGTCGGACGAGAACCTCTCGTGCAACCTCTCCCGCGGCAACTTCGACGTGGCGCTACACGCGTTCAGTTCGGGCATTGAGGCGGTCTCGCTCTACGGCGTGTACCACTCAACCAAGTTCAACCCAGACGGGCAGAACGACGCCAAGGTGAACGACCCAGCACTCGATGCTGAGTTGGACATCATCAAGGGCACGATCGATCTTGACGCGATCGCAACCGCTGCAGCCAAGGTCCAGGAGATCATGGCGGCAACGACGGTCGAAATCCCTCTCTATTACTGGATGGGGATCGAGCTCGTGAGCGATAAGGTCGGTGGGTTCCTCCAGAACCCAACGCTGGCAGGTCCGCTCTGGAACGCAGGGGATCTCTCCCTCGCGAACTGATCGGGTATTCATCACCTTCGGGTGATTGATTAGAAGGGGCGGGACGAGAGTCCCGCCCCTTCTGTTTCCTAGACTTACACTCACAACCCGAGCCTCGCTGCCCGCGCCGAAGTGGTCGCCACGAGGGGAGGATCGGCTAGGATTCGGCAGACACGCGTGGGTGTGGAAAGGAGGGGCGATGCTCAAGTTCGCACTGCGCAGGATCGGCGCGAGCCTCCTCATCCTTCTCGGCACCACGGTCTTCATCTACGCGCTCCTACTCGCCGCTCCAGGCGGCCCCGAACAGAAATACGCCAACAACCCGCGCTTCACACCACAACAGCAACAGGCGTACGTCAAGGCCCTCGGCTTGGACAAGCCGGTTCCTGTGCAGTACTGCCGCTGGCTGGGCGCCTGCCGCCGAGACGCCGACGGGATCGAGGCGCTGATTGGCCCAACCGGCTTCCCCAGCATCCTTCCCGCATTCATCTCAGGAGTCGACACTGGCATCGTGCACGGGGACTTCGGCTACAGCTACGAGAACGGAAACGCCGTCATTGATCGCATTAGCGGAGCGCTCCTCCCCACGCTGATCCTTGCCGGCCTATCCGCCGCGCTCTGGCTTTCGCTCGCTGTTGTCCTTGGAGTGATCACTGCGCTCAGAAACGGCGGGCTCTTCGACAACACGGTCAGCGTCTTCACGTATGTGATCGCGGCGTTCCCCACGTTCATCTTGGGCTTTGCGCTGATTTCAATCTTCTCCGTGGCCCTTGGCCTGACGCCGGTCAGTGGCATGACGGACGGACGACTCTCACCCGCGTTTGGAAGTGACGCGTACTGGGTCTACTTCTCCCAAAACCCTGGCGTCGCCATTTCAGACCTGGCAAGCCACCTGATCCTTCCCGTGGCCACGCTCGTCACCATCAGCGTGGCTGGCGACGCACGTTACGTGCGCCAAAGCGTGATGGAATCTATGGGGATGGAGCACGTGCGCACAGCGCGATCCAAGGGGCTGAGCAACCTGCGCATCAATCGCCGCCACATCCTGCGTACAGGACTCATCCCATTCGCGACGAACATTGGTCTCGCCTTCCCCTTCCTCGTCTCAGGTGCGCTCATCACCGAAACAATCTTCAGCTGGCCAGGGATAGGTCGACTCACGCTGATCGCGATCGGCAACCTCGATTACCCGCTCCTTATGGGCATTCTCTCCATTGGGGCCGCCGCGGTTGCGATCGGCAATCTCATCTCCGACCTCCTCTACGCGGTCCTCGACCCACGGGTGAGGCTATGAGCGCCATCGCGCAGGGGCAGCTCCCGGTATCCGAAAGCCCGTGGCAGCAGGCGCGTCGGCGCTTCATGCAGACTCGAATGGGCCCAGGGGGGCTCATCATCCTCGCCTCAATCTTCGTGTTCGTCATCATCGGCTCGCTCCTCCTCCCATATGACTTTTACGTGGTGCCACAACCAGATGAGATCAGATTCGTTGGGCGCCCGCCCGCTTGGGGCCGACCATTTGGTGAGACGGGCATGTTGCAACTTGACGTGATGACGCTCGTTGCAAACGGCGGACGAACGTCGTTGATCATCGGGTTCGCGACTGCGATCGGTTCAATCACCATTGGGACACTTGTTGGGGTGATTGCAGGCTTCCTCGGCGGGAAGATTGACTCCTTCCTGATGCGCCTCGCCGACGTCTTCCTCATGATCCCGTCACTCTTTGTCATCCTCTTCTTGGCCCGAATCTTTCAAGGCGAGGGGGGCGGTGGCGTCTGGTCGCTTGTCCTTGTGTTTGTAGCCTTTGGATGGATGGGGTTGGCGCGCTTGGTGCGGGGACAAGTGCTCGCGATTCGAGAGATGGAGTTTGTTGAAGCGGCGCGCGCGTTGGGGGTCCCCCCGCTCCGGATTGCGTTGCGTCACATCCTGCCGAATGCGATCGGACCGCTCGTCGTCGCGGCACCATTCATTGTCGGCGGTGCGATCATCAGCGAGGCCTTCATCAGCTATCTGGGCTTCGGTATCAACCCAGCCGTCCCAACCTGGGGGAACATCATCTCGGAGTCGGCGAAATTCCTGCAGCAGGGGAACTGGTGGTGGATCGGCTTCCCTGGACTCTTCATCGTGCTCACCGCGCTTTCGGTGAACATGATCGGCGATACCCTCCGCTCGGCTCTTGATCCACGAGGCCGCAAATGAGCGGCGGAGCAGGCGCGCCAGCGGTTGAGGTCAAGGACCTCAACATCTCGTTCAAGACAGCTGCAGGCGTGATCAAAGTCGTTCAGGACGTTTCTTTCACCATCGGAAAGGGTGAGTGCCTTGCGGTCGTTGGCGAGTCGGGCTCAGGGAAGAGCGTCTCTGCACTCGCCACGATCGGGCTGCTCGTCAAGGATCAGTCAATCGTCACAGGCTCCGTTCTCTTTCGTGGAGAGGAGCTCCTCGGTAAGCCTGAGTCGTACATGCGCAAGATTCGCGGCGGCGGCATCTCCATGATCTTCCAAGAGCCGCTCTCCGCACTTAACCCCGTCACTACCATCGGAGAGCAGATCGCCGAGGTGCTTGTTGCCCACGGACGCGCAGGCTGGAAGGAAGCGAACAGGAAGGCGATCGAATACTTGGAGCTCGTGGAGATCGCCCAAGCGCCGCAGCGCGTCAAGCAGTACCCGCATCAACTCTCTGGGGGCATGCGACAGCGAGCCATGATCGCCATGGCGCTCGCCGGTGAACCAGAACTGATCATCGCCGACGAACCGACCACCGCACTTGACGTCACGATTCAGGCCCAGGTGCTGGATCTTCTCCGTCGCACGACTCGCGAACGCGGGACGGCGCTCATGCTGATCACGCACGACCTTGGCGTTGTTGCCGAAACGGCTGATCGGATCGCAGTCATGTACGCAGGCCAGATCGCCGAAGAGGGGCCCGCGAAAGAGGTGCTTCGTGGGCCGGCGAGCCCGTACGCGCTCGACCTCATCGCCTCCATTCCCTCGTATGCGCGTCGCGGGAAAGGCCTCACGACCATTCAAGGCGCCGTCCCCTCCCCCGCGAACTTCCCAAGTGGCTGCCGCTTCCACCCGCGCTGCCGATTCGCAGTTAAGGCGTGTGCCGCATCTGTACCCGACCTGACCCCGCGGACCGGCGATCGCTCAGTTCGATGTTTCCGCGCTGATGAGATTGCAAGAGGCGTGAAGTGAGCGAGAAACGCGTTGCAAGCGGAACATCCACGAATCTGCTCGAGCTGCGCGGTGTGAAGAAGCACTTTCCGATTGGCAGCGCGATTCCTCTGCTCCGGAAGCGAAAGACGGTGAAGGCGGTCGATGGGGTCGACCTCACCATCGCGCGCGGCGAGACGCTCGCAATCGTGGGCGAGTCGGGTTCAGGGAAGACCACGCTCGGCCGCGTCGCGCTCGGCCTTCAGAAACCCACCGCTGGTGAGGTCTGGTTCGACGGTTCGAAGCTCACCGATCGAAGTGCCGAGGAGCAGCGCAAGTTACGACGCAGGATGCAGATCGTGTTCCAAGACCCTTTCGGTTCACTCAATCCACGCCTTCCAGTCGGCGATCAGATCGAAGAGGGGCTCCTCGCCCATGCACTCGGAACGAGTCAGGAGCGCAAAGATCGCATGCACGCTGCCCTTGAGATTGTTGGCCTGCCGCAAGAGTATGCCGTCCGATACCCGCACGAGTTCTCTGGCGGTCAGCGCCAGCGCATCGGCATTGCTCGTGCGCTTGCGCTTGATCCTGAGTTGGTAGTTCTTGACGAGCCCGTTTCCGCCCTTGACGTCTCGATCCAGAGCCAGGTACTCAATCTACTTGCCGACTTGCGAGAGAAGCAGGGTCTCACCTATATGTTCATCAGCCACAACCTGGACGTCGTGGGCTACTTCGCGGATCGTGTGGCGGTGATGTATCTCGGGAAGGTTGTTGAGACCGGACCCGTGGACCAGGTGTTCACCAAGCCACAGCATCCGTACACGATTGCCCTCCTCTCCGCGGTGCCAAAGATCGAAGTACGCGACACCGACGACCGACTCATTCTCGAAGGCGAGATTCCTTCACCGATCAGCCCGCCGTCTGGCTGTCGCTTCCGCACGCGCTGCTGGCTGCGCGAGAAGCTCAGCAACCCAGAGCGCTGCGCAAATGAAGAGCCACTACTCGCCGCCTCACCCCGCGCGCTCGATGTCGCGGTCGCCTGTCACTTCCCACTCGAAGATGGCGCTGCCGCCACCACCAAACGTGGCCGCGCTGCAGCGACGGCGACGAGTAAGGCGAACGCCTAATCCCTACTCTCGACTGAACCGTTCTCGTGCAGCAGATGCAGCGTCAGCGCTGCGCGGATCTGGGTCAATTCGCTGATCGACCACCGCCATGAGGTCCGCCGCCTCAGTGAGCGACGCATAGATGCCGGCACCGACCCCAGCGATCGCCGCTGCACCCGCTGCCGCCGCCTCTGCGATACGTGGCACAACCACGGGAACCCCGAGAAGGTCAGCGCGCATCTGCCGAATCCCACGCGGCACCTGCGCCTCGGTGGTGTGAAGCCCAACCGTTGCTCCCGTTGCCGGGCCCGAGAGCCACATCTCATCGAGCGGCAGGCCCGCGGCACGCGCGGGTGCAAGCAACGCCTCAACGGCAAGCGCGCCGTGTTCGAACGCACCCCGAACATGCTGCACGCCACTAAGACTCTCGCTGGTAGCTGAACCGAGAAAGAACTCGCCAAGAGGAAGTTCGGCCACCTCCTCCATCAGTGTATCTGGCCGAGAACCGCGAGCGATCGCATCTCTGATCGCCTCGTCCAGGAGGAGGCCAGTCCCTCCAAGTGCGCCACCGAGAATCCGCAGGTCGCCGAATGGAGTCGGTGCCGGACCCGACCAGAGTGCAGCGCCAACGTGCGCGCGAATGCGCGCGGCGGTATCTGCCGTTGCCGAAACGCCAACGCCACCAGCGGCACCTCCAACATCAACACCACGTCCCGGGTGCATCAGCCCCGCGCCAACCACTGCCGCCAAGCCATCGTTCGTGCCGGAGACAACAGGCGTGCCGGCTCGCAGCCCCAACGCTTCCGCGACCCCAGCGCGCAGCACGCCAATCTTCGTTCCTGGATGAACCTCTGGTGGAAGAGCGCGCTCGTCGAGACCGCCGCGCGGTCCAAGCAGGAGCGCGCGGTCCGCAGGGGGAAGGCCACGAGCCGGATCCCAGAATGAGGCGACCGCCTCGCCGCTTAGACGGAACGCAAGCGCATCCCAGGTTGAGAGCAGGTGCGTAGCATTGCCTGACGCTTCAGCACGCTCCCGCAGGAACCAACGTGCCTTTGGGAGCTCGGCAAGGAGCCAACCTGAGCGTTGGAGGAGTGCGGCAAGGTGCGCATCATCACTCGCCGCCCGCTGGTCACTCCAGAGCATCGCGGGTGCGGCCGCTGAACCATCCGCGCGCACTGGTACGAGTGTCGGTCCATGCCCAACCGCGGTGATCCCAAGGATCTCAGTGCCGTCTCCCGCAACGGCGAGCGCTTCATTCGTTGCATGTACGATCGCACCCCACCAGGCGTCAGGATCTTGTTCGGCAACACCGCCCTCCGCTACCGAATAGCTGGCACTTCTCCGACGGATCAGCGCTCGCGGGGCACCACTCTCTGCGTCGACGACGAGCACCTTGACGGCGGTGCTGCCGAGATCGATTGCAAGAAGTGCGCCGCGCGTGGGAGTCATTGCGCAGCTGCCGCGCAGACGGTGCGACTACTCAGCGTGGACCGGCGCTGCGGCCGTGGTTGACGTACCACCAGGCACTCGGGAAGATCCCCGCCGCGAGCGCGATCTTGATCGCATCTCCAAAGAGGAACGGCGTGATTCCTTTATTGATCGCTTCACCCGCGCCCACCTGGAGTGCCGCCGCGAGCCATGTCACACCAAATGCATAGATGATGAGGTTGCCGATCAGCATGGCGCCGACGGTGCCGACCACACTTCGATCCCACCCGAGATCGGCGAGCCGCCCGACGATCCATGCGGCGAAGAGCATGCCGATCAGGTAGCCGCCGCTCGGCGCTAGTGCGAGTGCGCCGTCAGCACCGCTGACTGCGAACCTCTCAACGCCGTGGCCACCCGAACTGAAGAGCGGCGCGCCAGCAAGGCCGAGGAGGAGATAGAGGCTGAGCGAAGCGAGACTGCGTCGGGCACCGAGTGCCGCACCAACGAGGAGGACGCCGAAGGTTTGTCCCGTAATCGGGACAGGGGTGCCAGGAAGCGGAATGACGACCTGTGCGGCTGCGCCGATGAAGAGCGCGCCGACGACTGCGAGGGCGAGTCCCTGGAGCCGAGCACCGAGTCGCTCACCGAGGAAAACGGGGAAGAAGAAGTCGCCGAGCGTCACTCCATGCTCCGCCGCCGGAATCCGCGCCACCGCTGGAATTGATCGCCTGATCTGCATGTCGCACCCTCCCTCTCTCGTCTCATTCTACCCTCCACGCCCCGCGCCTCCGCGCTCCCTCGTGAAGGAGGAGGGCCGATGCGGCATACTGCGGCTGGGCATGGTGGCCATCGTTCAATGGTTAGGACCGCGGTTTGTGGAGCCGCAGATGAGGGTTCAATTCCCTCTGGCCACCCCACCCAACCCCTGCCGCTCCTCCTCAATCCCCGCTGCGCCCCAAGGAGTCGCCGACAACAGAAGAGGCGCCGCGCACCTCGCGCAGCGCCTCTCCGCTACTCAGCGGTATGGCCGCTAAATCGAATCAGCTCTTCGCTGCAAGTCCTCGTGAGAGTGCGACGGCGGCTGCGCCGATCGGTGCGAAGAGCAGGGTCAAGGCGATCGCGAGTCCCGTTGGGTCACTCGGCTCACCTGGTGGCGTCACGCAGTCGCCACAGAGTGCGGCGAAGATCACCGCACCGGCGCCACTGCGAAGCTCGAATGGGTTGACCCATGTCAGGTTCTCACCTTGCAAGACCGTCGCGAGTGCAGCCTCTGCGTCCATCAGGCCCTCGCAGTACATCATCGTGGAGATTAGGGGGCCATCGAGTATGAGCGTATCCCCATCAACCAGAACTCCCCCACCAAGTGTGTTGCATCCGACTGATGCGCTGAGTCGGTCGCCGTCAATGACGACGTAGCCGCTGGCGACGTCGTAGTTGGTGCCGTCAATCTGAATCATGAACGGTGGGTACTCTGGCGCGACCACGTCCGGAATGGCAATCGGCACGCCACCTTCCACGCGGATCATCCCGTTGGAGCTTGTGATGCCGTCGCCAACAATCGAGAGGAACTCGCCTTCAAGGATGCTGATCAGTGCCGCCTCAGCCTCCATCAGGCCCTCGCAGAACATTTTGGTTGAGGCGAGTGGGCCGGAGAGGTTGATCGTGCTCGGATCTCCAATGGTCAACTCGGCCGAACCAAACACGTTGTTGCAGCCAACGGTGGCGCTCAGGCTGCCGTCAGAGAACGTGATGCTGCCGCTCTCAATGTTGAAGAGCGCGCGGGAGAGCTCACCTGAGGTGACAAGCTGTGTGAACTCTGCCGAGAAGAAGGCGCCGTCCATCTCAGGGTAGGCAACGACCCCCTGGCACATCTCTGGGACGCTGCCATCTTCAGCTGGCGCGCATGGGTCGTCGGAGGTGGCGTATGCGGAAGAGGCTGGCGCGAAGATCCCGAGGAGACCTGCGAGCATCAGCGCGCTCAGGAGTCGGTTGCGCATGTGGAGGTACCCCTTTCCTTCGCCGAGTGGCGGCTACTGCGGCAGATGCCGTCACCACCCTAACGCCGCCAGGGGGCAACGGGTTCCCGCTCACTGGCAGCGGTCCACGATCGGGGTGGTAGCCTCCCGAAGAACGGTGGGATTGACCGCCGAGACCAGGAGGGCGGATGTCCAGCGGGACTGGCAACGGGGCAATCATGCGAAGCGAGATCGCTGAGTCTGTCCAGGTTGCGTCGCGACTGATTGCAAATCGTGCCCATTACGAAGCTATTGGCGCAAAGTTGGCGGAGCGACGCCCAAGCGTCGTGGTGGTCGCGGGTAGGGGGACCAGCGACCACGCAGCGATCTATGCGCGCTACTTACTGGAGCACGCGCTCGGAGTCCCCGTCGCCCTCGCCGCTGCCAGCCTCGTGACGCAATATGGGGTGGAGAGCGCGTCACCCAACAGTGCACTCCTGGCGTTCAGTCAGTCTGGTGCGGGCCCCGACATGATCGCCCTTGTTGAATCTGCGCGCCGACGTGGTGCCTATACCGTGGCGCTGACGAACGACCTGACCTCACCACTCGCCGCCGCTGCCGAGAGCACCGTCCACCTTGATGCGGGGCCAGAGCGCGCCGTGGCCGCGACGAAGACATACATCGCTGAACTCGTCAGTGTCGCGCTGATCGCAGCGGCGGCGGCGCGACGCGCAGGACGCGACGCATCATGGGCGAACGATATACACGCACTCCCCGATCGGATGCAGGTCGCACTCAACATGGCAACGGAATGGCTCGCCAATGGTGCAGATGCGCCGCTCTACGCCGCACTCTTGCAGAGCAGCCGCGCGCTCGTAGTTGGACGCGGATTCGAATATCCGAATGCGCTCGAACTGGCGTTGAAACTCCGGGAGACGACTGGGATGTTCTCGGATGGCTACTCTGCGGCAGACCTCCTCCACGGGCCGATCGCATCCGCGCACGCCGAAGTGCCCGCGATCGTGCTCTCGACGGACCCTCTGACCGAGGTGAGTGTGTCGGGGAGCATCGATCGGCTTCGTCGAGTCGGTGCGCCGATCCTCGTGATCCACGCGGGCGGCGCGAATAGCCGCGGGCTAGATCCAGCCGAGGAGCTCGCACTCCCCAATGGGCCGAGTGGTCCGCTCTGCGCGCCAGTCACCGCGATCGCGGGCCTCGCCATTGTTGAGGCGGTGGCAACTGGGCGAGGGCTGAACCCGGACGAACCGGCAGGCTTAACCAAGGTGACGAAGACGCTCTGACCCCAACGGGTCGCCGCCGGGCGGGAGGACCCGATTCGGAACGGTGCGCGCCATGAACCAGTCACTCTTCTAGCCTCTACCTGCGGCGGGATGCCCCCAGAGAGGGGCCAGCCAGCAAGGAGGGTGCGCATGTCCACGGTGACATTCGAAGGCGTGACGAAGCGATACGGCGAGGTCCTCGCCGTCGACAACCTGGATCTCGAGATCCGCGACGGTGAGTTCATGGTCCTCGTTGGACCGTCAGGCTGCGGCAAGACCACGTCGCTGCGAATGATCGCTGGACTTGAAGACATCACGAGCGGAACGCTGAAGATCGGTGACGTCGTGGTGAACGATAAGGCGCCGAAGGACCGTGACATCGCCATGGTCTTCCAGAGCTACGCACTCTACCCGCACATGTCGGTGAAGGAGAATCTCGCCTTCGGCCTCAAGCTGCGCAAGATCCCAAAGCCCGAAATTGAGCGGCGAGTCAATGAGGCGGCTGAGATCCTCGACCTCGCGAAGCTTCTCGCCAGGAAACCGAAGGAGCTCTCTGGCGGTCAACGCCAACGGGTCGCTCTCGGTCGCGCGCTCGTGCGTGAGCCGGCCGTCTTCCTCATGGACGAACCTCTCAGCAACCTGGACGCGAAGCTTCGCGTTCAGACGCGGGCGCAGATCCTTCGCCTTCATGCGCGACTCAAGACGACGGTCGTCTACGTCACCCACGACCAGGTTGAGGCGATGACGATGGGGACACGGATCGCCGTGATGAACGACGGACTCCTCCAACAGGTTGGCACACCTCATGAACTTTACGATCTGCCGGTGAATCGATTCGTTGCTGGCTTCATCGGCTCCCCTGCCATGAACCTGCTCGAGGCGAGCGTCAGCGGCTCACGCGTAAGCGCGGGGAACATCGCGATCGCGCTGGAAGGAGAGCGCGCGAAGGCCCTTGCCGGGCTGACCCGCGTCACCATGGGCTTTCGGCCCGAGCACCTGCGCATCGGCGTCGCTGGGCAGCATGAAGCCCAGCTCAACCTCGAGGCCGACGTCGTCGAGTATCTCGGCGCACAAGAGCTCCTCCACTGCTCAACGGGCGTTGGCGACCTGCTCGCGCTCGTCGATTCAGGGAGCGCGACCACTCGAGGTAGCAAGGTGAAGCTCGCCCTCCCGCTCGACAAGCTCTATCTCTTCGACGCCGCGAGTGGCGCCGCGATTCGCTGAACGTCCTGCGATGTGATCGCAGGCTGCGGTCAGCGCCTGAGCGCGTTACGAAGCACGAAGCCGATGTTTGCGGGGCGTTCGGCGAGGCGGCGCATGTACCACGGAAACCAATACTCTCCGTAGGCCACGAGACAGCGGACGCGCTCGCCCCGCGCCGCTAGGTGAAGCTGGCGCTGGCTGTTGATCCCATAGAGCATCGCGAACTCATAGCGACGCTTCTCAATCCCCTGTTCCGCAACGTGTGCCAACAGCTGATCTTGGATCTGTGTGTCGTGCGTCGCGATGTGCAGAAGGGCACCGGGGCGATCAGCGTCGGCCTGCAACAGGCGCTTGCAGTTCTTGACGAACTGTTCGTTGACTCTGGACTTTTCTGGAAAGGCAACGTCTGCCGGCTCAAGATACGCCCCCTTGACCATCCTGATCTTGGACCCGAGCGCGACGAGCGCCTCAAGGTCTGCATCGGTGCGGTGAAGGTACGCCTGGATCGCGATTCCGACATGCTCCGAATGCGCACGTAATCGCTTGAAGAGGTCGAGCGTCCCTTCTGTGTAGTGAGATCCCTCCATGTCAATCCAGAAGAGTGTTCCCTGTGCCTCACAGGCCTTCATGATCCTCATGCAATAGTCAAAACAGATCTCGCGATCCTGGTCGTAGCCGAGCTGCGTCGGCTTGATCGAGATCTCACCACTGATCTCAGTCTCCTTGATGCGCTCAAGTACTTTCAGATAGTGCGTGTAGACCTGCTCCGCCTCGGCCAGCTCCGCGAGGTTCTCACCGAGCTTGGTGAAGATTGCGTTGACGCCACTCGGCTGCAGCCTGACGGCGGCCTCGATCGCATCATCAATCTGCTCACCAGGCATGAACTTGCGGACGGAGAGGCGCACGAACCGAGTGCGCATCGCGCGCTCGCGCAACCATGCGTTGGTAGACGCCCAGAGGAGGAGCCGGCGCGCGAGGTTCATGGATTGATTATCGGGGTAGGAGCATGAGGAGGGGGGCGCTCCACCGAACGCAGCTTACGTCGCCACCGAACGCAGTTTACGTAGCCAGGGTGGCCTTTTGGCCACGAGGGAGCCGTGCTCAAGCTACGATATTCGCACCTTTGTGCCCCAAACACTGCTAATATCGTCCCCTAGCAACCGCAAGGTGCGGAATCCGCAAAAAGAGGGTGTGATCGATGGCCATTGAACCGCTCAAGATGCTCGCTCCGACCAGCCCAGCCGTCGCCCACCGCGACCTGCCACCGGCTGGGCCGACCATCCAGATAGACCCGGCGCGCGTTGCCGCGCTGACCGCTGCGGAGTCGAGTCGACTTGATGCGCGCACCCAAGCCTCCGGAGCCGCCTACGCCCGAGCGGAGCGGTCGCTCGTTGGTGGCGTCTCTTCCAGCTACCAGCGCCGAGCCCCCTATCCGATCTACCTCGAGCGCGGCCTCGGCCAGTACGTCTGGGACGTGGACGGTCACCAGTACTTGGATGTGCATAACGGCATCGGCAGCATGGTCCAAGGTCACGCACATCCGGTCATCACCGAAGCGGTGGAGCGCCGGCTCCGGCTGGGCACGCACTTCGCAGCGCCGACTGAAGACGCCTACGTGGTTGCGGAGTTGCTCGCAGCGCGCTGGAAGCTGCCGCGATGGCGCTTCCTCAACTCCGGCTCCGAGGCAACGATGGACGCGATTCGCATTGCGCGAGCACTCACCAAGCGTGACGGTGTGATGAAGATCTTCGGGAGCTACCACGGTCATCACGACTACGTGATGGTCGACATCGGACTCAACGTCTATGACATGGGCGACCGCGAGAACTATCCGTCGATCGCATACGGCAAGGGGATCCCAGATGTCGTCACGCAGATGACCGTTGCGGTGCCATTCAACGATGCCCCCGCACTCGAACGCCGACTTGAGCGACTGCAGGCAGAGGGGAACCTCCCCGCCTGTCTGATCATGGAGGCGGCGCTGATGAACTGCGGCGTGATCCTCCCAGAGCCTGGCTACCTCGCCGAAGTGCGCCGCATCACCAAGAAGTACGGCGTTGTCTGGATCATTGACGAAGTTAAGACAGGCCTCACCGTTGCCGCAGGAGGCGCGACCGAACTTTTCGGGATCCAACCTGACATGGTCTGTCTCGCCAAGGCGCTCGGCGCCGGACTTCCGACCGGTGCGATCGGCGCGACAGATGAGGTGTGGGCGCCGGTGCTCTCCGGAGAGGTGTACATGGTTGGGACGTTCAACGGTAACCCGATCGCGATGGCGGCGGCTCGCGCAAATCTTGAGCGCGTGATGACGCCCGACGCGTACGCGCACCTTGGTCGAATCAATGCACGTCTGCTTGACGGTTCACAGGGGATCATCGACCGCTATCGACTCGCCGCCTACCCAGTCGGGATTGAATCAAAGGGCGTGATCACCTTTGCTACCACGAAGGTCGTGGACTACGAGAGCTACAAGTCCGCTCAACAGAAGGAGTTGATCGACCTGCTCTGGCTCTGGAACATGAACCGTGGCATCTTCGGCACGCCGGGGCGAGACGAAGAGTGGACGCTCTCAATCAGCATGACGGACGCCGATGTGGACCACTACCTCGGTGTCTTCGAGGAGTTTGCGAGCGAGCTGACCCGCTAACCCTGCAGCGAGCGCCGCTGCCGCGCGATCCTCACGAGCCCATCGCGCTCCGTCAGCGTGAAGCGGCGCAGCCTCGCGGCATCAACGTCAGGGAGTGCACGCCTCGGATCGTCGAGGATTGCGATCACCTGATCCGTCACCTCGAGCATCCGCTCCGGATCGCCCCACAATCCAAATGACGCAGCGCGGAACCAGTCGCGTGCGAAGGTGGCGTCGGCCGAGCCGAGCGATTGAATCGCATCGGGGAGCAGCAACTGATACGGCGCGAGAAGGTCGCGCTGCCACGGCCATGCGAATCCCGACGCGGCGGCGAGGGTGCGATGGACACTCCCATATCCGGCTGGGATCAGCATGCGCTCCCATGCGGCACGTTTCGCGGGGATGCTCGGCTCCGCTGCGGCGGCGCTCAAGAGCGCACGCTCGCCGCGATCACTCGGATCACGCTCCGTCTCCGTCCGAAGTCGCGCCGTGCTCTGTGGGAGCCCATGCGAAGCGCCGCGAACCAAGAGTGCCCAACGGTGATCTTGGTCGATCTCGGCGCCATCGAGTGGCGTCTCGCCAGCAGCGACCTGCCACGTCTCCTCCACGTCGCGCGGGGTCACTGATGCACGGACGAGGATTCTCGACCAGACGATCCGAGTCCCTTCGTCGCCACCTTTAGCGAGTCGTGCCCGCGCAACTTCGACAATGCGGCTCCCCCAGCGTTCGCGCTCCCCATCTGGGAGGTAGCGCAGCAAGAGCGGACTGAGGGTCGACTCAACGATCTGCTGGACGATTGACGGATCGCGCTCCTCGGGGAGCCGCGTGAGGAGGAGTTCGGCATAGTCGCTGGCGCGGACCGATCCGTCGCGCACCGCCTCCCAGATCGCCGACCAGGTGACCTGTCGCAGGAGTCCATCTGGGATCTGCTCAAGTCGCTCCGCCGCAAAGCGGAGCGTCGCCTCGTCAAGTGCAATCTTTCCAACGGCGAGGTCGTCATGGTTTGGGATGACGGCGAGCGGAAGAGGGCCACCAGAGACGCTCGGAACATGCGCGCGCGCTCCGTCAAGTAGGAGCTCATGGCCCTCAATCCTGACGCCACTCCGATCCGGATAGATGAGGGCGACGCGAATCAGGTGCTGACGGAGCACGGGATCGCCAGAGACGATCTCTTGGCGCACAGAGAGACTCGAGATGATCCCTTCCGGACCCTCGGACAGCTCTGCGGCGAACCGGTTCGGGCCACTCGTGCGCAGCCACTGGTCGGCCCACTCGCCGAGCGGCACCCCGCTCCCCTCCTCCAGTGCCGCAAGGAAGTCCGCGAGCGTGGCGTTAGCGTACGCGTGACGATCGAAGTAGAGGCGCAGCCCTGCGGAAAGGCCCGCGCGACCGAGCCGCGCGCCAAGTTGCTTCAACACAGCACCGCCCTTGCCGTATGTGATCCCGTCAAAGTTGAGGAAGGTTTGGTCTGTGTCCAGGACCGTCCCCGCGATCGGATGGGTGGTCGGCGCGTCATCTTCACGCAGCGCCCATGACTTCAGCTGCACGTTGAATTCTCGCCACGCGCCGGGGAAGCCTGCGCCTTCCGTGAGGCAGAGATACGACACGTACGTTGCAAACGATTCGTTGAGCCAGAGGTCATCCCACCATCGCATGGTCACAAGGTCGCCGAACCACATGTGGGCGATCTCGTGGAACACCACTTCGGCGAGATCGGTGATGTCGCTGGGAGTGGGTGGGCTGCGGAAGAGGTATCCCTCATTGTAGGTTATCAACCCGACATTCTCCATTGCACCGGTGGCGAACTCCGGGGCATAGACATGATCCATCTTGTCGAATGGATACTCTCGCCCAAAGAGTTCGCCGTAGTATGCGAATGCCTGCTTCGTCATCACCTGGAATCGTTCATGTTCCAGATACCGTGCGAGCGACCGACGTGACCAGAGTCCGACAGGGATTGGTTCAGCGCGGCCAGGGATCCGAAGGTCGCGCCGCTCCCCGACGAACGCTCCGGCCGCCATCGCAAAGAGGTATGTGGAGAGCGGCGGCGTCTCAGCAAATGTGCGCAACGTTCTCCCATCGGCCTCTGCTGCGCCAACGGCGCGCTCGGCACCATTCGCCATCACAACCCAGGTAGATGGGGCGAGCACCTCAAGCGTGAGGCGTGCCTTGATGTCTGGCTGATCGAAGAGCGGTGCCATTCGGTGCGCCTCGTACGGTTCGAAGTTCGTGTAGATGTACTCAGCGCCATCCTCTGGATCTACGAAGCGGAAGACACCATCCCCACCCGTGTCAAACTGGTTTTCGTACTCCACCTCGAGGAGGTTCTCCGCGCCGCGCTTCAGGAGGCGTTGGTTGAGGGTGAGTCGATATCCGTTCCAGGCTGGCGTTGCTACGTCACTCCCATTGAGGCGCATGGCCTGAATCGTCTGACCGCGGAAGCAGAGGAAGAGTGGACCCTCAGCGGCCTGGGCCAGCGTGAAACGAACGCTGGCGCGGCCAGTGAATGACGTGGATCCCGCAGCGAGCTCAAGTCGCACCGAATACGAGACGTTACTCACCGCTGCGGCACGCGCGACGGCTTCTGCCTGCGTGAGGAGATCTCGCGCGTCTGATGCTGGGCTGCTGATCGTGAGGGGCATCTTGGAGAGTCTCCTTATGCTCTCAGGGTCGCTTCGCGCCACGCGACGAGATCAACCTCGCGTAAACGCGGAGCCTCTGTCACACCGATCATCCGACCGCGCTTCCCGATTGGCGTGCCGTCAATCTCGTGGAGGTCCGCCGTGAAGTCAATCGGCCGTGCGCCTGAGATCGCACTTCCCACGGCAAAGGTATCGATCGCAGATCTTGCCGCCTTGAACTGCGCGATCCGTTCCGCTGTAAGTCCGCCAGAGATCACGATCTTCGCGCGTGTTGCGCCCGCGTCATCTAGTGCGGCGCGCACCTCGGCCACCAGCTCGGGGGTCACGCCGCCCAGCTCACTCGCTCGGTCAAGTCGCACACCGCCCAGTCGGTCACCGAGCGCGGCTGCCACGCGTGCGGCCTCCTCAGCCTCGTCGCGAAGCGTGTCAACAAGGACGATGCGCGGCACGTCGCTCTCCATGGCGCGATGGAATGCGAGTGCCGCCTCCACCGTGTCACCGTAAATCAGGACGAGCGCGTGCGGCATGGTACCGACTGGAGCGATCCCGTGGCGCCCACTCGCCGCTGAGGTTGACGCCCCCTGTGCACCACCAATCAGCGCCGCATGATCGAGTCGATCGGCAACGTTCGGGTGTACGTGCCGCGCACCGAATGCGATCACTCGGGTCGGCGCCGCCGCATCGACGATGGCACGCGCGGCGGTCGCCCAGCCGGTGCCGTGTGCCATGGCGCCGAGGTAGGCGGTCTCCAGATGGGCAAAGCTGAGATACGGCGCACGAATCCGGAGCACCACCTCGTTGGCACTGATCACATCGCCATCACGGAGCCCCCAGACGGTCGCGCGGCCGGCAGCCGCCTCGTCGTGGAGTGCCACCGCGAGGAGGCCCTTCACCTCATCGATCCCGCAGAGCGTCGCGCCCTCCCTGCGACAGAAGGCCTCCATGGTGACGATTGGATTTCGCCCGTCACTGCGCAAGACCTGCTGGGTGCGAAGGAAATAGACGTCGGCGTTGTCACCGTTCAAGACGGCCGGCAGGGGGGCTGGGACGGGTCGCGTGGGGCGATCAAACTCTGGCATCGCTCCAGTGTAGCCGCGCCACTTGGGGCGATCCGAGCGCGATGCGTTACCCCTCGAGTCGCTCGGCGAGATCTCCTACGTCTGCGAGCAGTGGGCGATTCCTTCGTTCACCCCCAGGATCAGGTGGCACCTTCCCGCCAATCCAGATCCACTCCGCCGTTTCGCTGACCAGTGCATCGGCGATGAGAAGCACTCGGGCGAGCGCATCGCGCACCTGGTGCGGCGTGGTCTCGGCGGCGCGCAGTTCAACGCTGAGCGTGGGACGGCCATCTTCAGCGATCGCGAACTTCGCAAAGGGGAAGCGGTCATTCCACTGCAAGAGGCGCCGATACGCGGCACGAAGGCCATCACCGAGCGGTGGCGCAAGGTGCGCCCAGACCATCAGCGCGCCACCTGGGCGCGCGTCATGGATCAAACTGACGCGCAACCCGCGCCGAACGTTCCCGTCTAGTTCAAGATCCCAAACCGTTACGTCTTCGCGTCGATGCGGCGCAGCGGTGGTGATACCGAAGGAGGAGAGAAGTGCGGGGATCTCAGCTGCGCTTGGCATGGCCGCGCTAGTCCGCGGGACAGGCGCCGCCGGGGAGATACTCCTGGATGCACACATACTTTCCGCCGTTCAACATGGAGAGGTGGAGGTGCGGTCCGGTCACATTCCCCGTTGCGCCAACGAACGCGATCAGTTGACCTGCGGTGACGTAGTCACCCGCGTTCACGCGCCACCGCGGCTCGCTACTTCGTGAGCCGTCACCAATGTGGCCATAGATGGTCACCATCGACTTGCTATGGGCAATCCAGACCCACGCGAGTCGGCGCATCCCCCTCCACACAACGCAATACGAACACGTTCCGGCGATCATCACCTTCCCTGTTGCGGCGGCATAGATCGGCGTCCCGGCAGGCGCTGCAATGTCCACCCCGTTGTGGAAATACGGCCGTGACGACGGACAGCTTCCGTTCCTCGGATAGATCTTCCAACTGACGCACCCATACTTCTGAGAAATGTACGGACGATATCCATTCTTCGGCTGCACGAATCCGGCCGCCGTGCGTGCAATCGGCCACGTCCAACCGCCCTGGTAGAGGATCGGGAGCGATGAACCGAACTGCTGCTTCAGGAGCCGATCAACGATCGACTTGACCTGAGCCTCTTCCGCCTTGAGCGCGGCGACCGCCGCGGCGAGTCGTGCCTTGTCGTTGAGGACTCGATCCATTGCCGACTTTTGCGCGGCGATCGCCTTCTTCTGTGCCGCGATCGCAGCGGCGAGACGCACCTTTGCCGCCTCCAGCAGCTTCACCTGCTTGTCGAGTGCAGCCTTCTGTGCGGCCGCGGCACGTCGCAACTTCTCAGTCTCGGCCCGATTCTGTCGAACCTGCTCTTCGATTGCGGCGAGGCGTGCCGCGTCGCGTGCGATGCCGTCAGCGAGGGAGACGTCGGCCCTCCCAAGCGCCGAGAATCCAGCAAGGTCGATCAAGAGGTCGGTAAAGGTTTGGCTCGAGAGGAGTGTCCAGAGCGGCGGCGTCTGATCGGCGATGTACGCCTCCCTGATGCGCGCAGCAAGGATCGCCTGCCGCGCAGCAAGATCGCGCGCCTTCTCCTCCTGCTGGCGCACGAGGCGAGAGATCTCTGCGTCGAGCCGGCTCACTTCGGATTCCAACGCCTGGAGTTCTCTCTTCGCCTTCTCAACCACCGCAGAGAGCCGAGTGACCTCGCTGATGATGTTGGCGAGCGAGGCGGTGTTCTTCGCAAGCGCGGCGGTAGTTGCCTTGAGCTGCGCCTCAAGATCTTTCTGTTGAGCGATCAGTGCATTCAGCGCCTTCTGTTGCGCGGCGAGCTGCGCGGCGAGCTCTTTCTGTCGCGCGAGCGCATCGTCAAGTTGGTCAGCTCGAACGGGTGAGACGCTACTGAAGCCGAGGCCAACCACAAGGAGTGGCGCAACGAGCAGCGCCGCAAGGCGCGCTCGCCATGTCGTCAGTATTCGGCTCGGAGCAGTGCGGGCTACCATCGCTGCCTCCAGTCGTTCTGGAATGCAGCGTATCAGCCTTAGCGGCGGACGCCACCCCCCATGGCCAGCTCAACAAGTGTTGGATGCGCGGAGCCTGTAGACCCGCGGCCCGCCCACGGTGCCGTTGACTGGCGGTAGGCGGTCCCCGCAATGTCGAGGTGCACCCACGGCACGGTCGTGAACTCGCGCAAGAAGAGGCCGCTGCGAATCAGCGACGCCTCTCGCGTCCCCGAGTTCTGCAAGTCGGCCGACCACGTATCCATGTTCTTCATATAGGCATCCGCGAGCGGATACGGCCAGAGCACTTCGCCAGCGCGACGTGCCGCGAGGTGTGTCTCGTCCAGGAAGGCAGGGTCGCTCCCGCAACTCGCGGCGACCTCGCCTCCGAACGCGGAGTAGGCAATCCCCGTCAGCGTTGCCACGTCAATGAGGTGCGTTGCGGCAAGGTCCCGCTCCGCAAAGTGCAGTGCGTCACCAAGAATCAAGCGTCCCTCGGCGTCCGTGTTGGTGATCTCCACACGCTTCCCGTTCAGCGCGGTCACCACGTCGCCAGGGCGCGTGGCATGACCAGATGGCATGTTCTCGACGCAGGCGGCAACGGCGTGAATCACGCGGCCTGGATCGAGCTGTGCAACGGTGGCGGCCGCTTCGAGCACCGCGATCGCGCCGTTCTTGTCCATCTTCATCTCTTCCATGCCGTCAGCAGGCTTGATTGAGATCCCGCCGGTGTCAAAGCAGACACCCTTGCCAACCATGGCGAGGCGGCGTCCGAGTGGGTCTTTCGCGCGAGGTGCGCCGCCAGAGAGGACAACCATGCACGGAGGGTTATCTGAACCACGTCCGACCGCCATCAACATGCCCGCGCCCATGCGCTCAAGTTCACGTGCGCCAATGATTCGCGCGCGAAGTCCAACAGCACGCGCGCGGTCGCGCGCCTCTTCTGCAATGCCGAGCGGTGGCATCTCATTCGCTGGACGGTTCGCCCAGCGCTTGGTGCGGACCGTGCCGTCGGCGATGATCTCGGAGCGCCGTACCGCGGCCTTCGCCGCTGTCAGATCGCTCCCTGTAGGAAGGAGGATCTCCACGCTCTCAAGAGGCGCGGGAAACGCATCGACCTCACTCTTCCCGTCCAGGCCTTCATGGAAGGACCCTTCAATCACACCGCGAACGATCAACTCAACGGCGAGCACTGCAGCGTCAGGCTTCACTTTCGACGAACTGTTGATCCCCTCACCGAACGACGCGCCACCGCTTGCGCGAAGTGCAGGCGAGTCGCCCTTCAATGCCGCAACGATTGCTGCAGCGTCAATGACAAGCCGACGGATGTTTCGCCCCGCGAGTTTGCGCGTGACCGCCGCCGCCCAGCGGAGGATCGCCTGGCGGTCGAGGCTCTCCGCGCTCCCGAGGCCGGCGACGAGGAGCTGATCGGCTGGCAGGGCTCCCGCTGGAGACGAGGAGAAGTGGAAGCGCGTCGCGCTCCCCTCCCCTACGGCACGAAGCGCCGTGAGTTGGCCGCCACTGCGACGATCGACCTCTGTGGTGTGTGCCGACTGGCCCTTCTCCTTGAACAGCGCGGTTGCGAGCACGCCGCCGCGCCCCGTGGCCCCGCTGAATCCGCTTGCGCTGACGTTGAATCGCATAGATCCCCCTCGCTACTGCTGGGAGATCTTGCGGCGCAGGTAACTGAGCCGACCTCCCATATCTCGCGGAACGAAGCCGAGCTCGCGCTCAACGGCGTCCGTTGCCCCGATGTTATCCAGTGCCAACTGTCGCAACTGATCTGTTGCGACGGGGAATGGGAGACGGATCGCTTCGGACACTCCCGCAACAAGGCTGATCAGTGGCACTGGCATTGGGATCACCATGCGCCGCTTGCCAAGTGCGCGCGCCACCTCTTGGGTGATCTCGCTGTATGTCCAGTAGCGAGGACCACCGAGTTCATAGGAGCGACGAACGCTCGTTGGATCGCCAAGCACCTGCACGACCGCACGCGCCACATCGCCAACCCAAACCGGCTGAAAGCGACTCTTCCCGTTCCCTGGGACCGGAACCGCGGGGGCTGGAATCTTGACCAGCGCCGCAACGATATTGAAGAAGCCATCGCGCTCACCCCAGATGAGGCTCGGCTTGAGGATTGTCCAGTCCAGCGACGATTCGCGGACTGCGCGCTCCGCGCGTGCCTTTGACTTCGCGTAGTGAAGCTCCTCTCGATCCTGCACGCCGAGTGCGCCGAGATGCACGAAGCGCCTGACTCCAGCAGCGGATGCCGCCGCGATCAGCGACTCAGTCCCAGCCGTATTGACGCGCAAGAGGTCAGCGCCCTTGTTCCAGTCGCGCGGAAGCGCCACAAGGTGCACCACAGCGTCGCAACCGGCGAGTGCGGCGGGGAGTGTTGCGGGATTCGTGACGTCGCCGATGCGCGTTTCCAAACGTGCCGCATGGTCGGCGTTGCGTTGCGTGATCGCCGTGGCAGCGCGCGGGGTTCGCGCAAGGGCGACAACGTGATGGCCAGCCTCCAAGAGCGCGGGGAGCACGTGACTCCCGACAAATCCCGATCCACCTGTGAGAAAGACTCGCGCCATACCTTCACCCTCCTCATGCTCGCCCAAACCCTATGATGCGGCGATGACCGCCGCTCTGCTCGCTGGCATCTTCGCAGGCTACGCGATCGCGGTCCCCGTGGGCGTGATCGCGGTGCTCATCATTGAGGCGGGAATGGCGGGGGGTCTTCGCCGAGGGTTCGCCGCAGGAGCGGGGGCTGCCACCGTGGACCTGATCTACTGCGTGCTGGCCCTCGCGGTTGGTGGCGCGCTCAGTCAGATCCTCGCCAGCGCCCTCCTCCCACTTCAGGTCCTCTCCGGGTTCGTCTTGATTTCGATCGGCGTGCGCGGGCTTTACGCGCTCTGGCGGGGGCGCCGCGGTGCGGTTGCAAACCCGAACGATCCCCGTGTCCGAGGGAGCGCGGTGCAACTCTATCTGCGCTTTGTTGCACTCACCGCGTTGAACCCAGCAACGGTGCTCTACTTCCTCGCGCTCGCGGTGGGACTCCCCGGAATCGGAACTGATCCGCAGCTTGCCGTCGCATTCACGGTTGGCGCCGCGGGGGCGAGCCTTTCGTGGCAGCTGCTGCTCGGCGCGATCGGTGCAGCGGCAGGGCGACTGCTGCCAGAACGCGCCGTCAGCGCATCACGACTGATCGGTCAGCTGTTGATCATCGCCTTCGGGACGAACATCGCACTCACTGCCCTCGCTGGCGTCTAAACCGCTCGCATCTCCGCCAAGATCCGCGCGAGATCGTCGGCGTCCCGTGCAACGCGTGTTGGTCTCGCGCTGCCACCAAGAGCGGCGGTTCGTTCCGCATCTTCAAGACTGGTGACGCCAGTCAACATCAAGATGGATTGAACCCTCGCGGCCGCTGCAGCCGCAATGTCTGTCTCTAGAGAATCGCCAATCATCACCACATCTTCGAGCGCCACGTTCGCTTCGCGCGCCGCAGTGCTGATCAGATCGGGCGCAGGCTTCCCCACCACCTCGGCCTGCACACCGCTCGCCGCCTCAAGTGCCGCAACGGCGGCGCCGGTCCCAGGGGTCAGCTCCCCAGGGTCAGGGTAACTGGCATCGCGGTTTGGGGTGATGAATCGTGCCCCAGTCCGAAGTGCGGCTGCGGCGAGGAGCTGCTCCCGCTCCGTGGCGTTGCGATGGAGCCCGACGCAGACCCCCTCTGCACCCCACCCAGCAAGTGCCTCCTCATTAAGGATGTCGGCAGTGGATCGCGCATCAAGGCCCGCCGCCCTCAACTCATCCACGAGGCTTGGCGCACCATAGACGAGGACGCGCCGCACGCCCGCTTCACGAAAGCGCGCCGCGGTCAGAGCAACCGCCGTCAGGAGCGAGGCGGCCGCGAAGGGTGCGCCACACGATTCGATCCGCGCGCGATACTCAGCATGACGAAGGAAGCTGTTGTTGGTGATGTAGGCAACGCGGTCACCCGCAGCAACGCGCTCCGTCAACAGTGCGCCGACCCCTGGGATCGGCTCACTGCCGCGATAGAGCACGCCGTCGAGGTCAACGCAGAGGAGCATGGTGAGATGGTAGACCAGGAGTGGAAGCTGCTCGCGCGAGCAGAGCGCGTGTTGGTAGACGGCAACAACCTTGTTGGCGGCTGGGACGAGGAGCGATTGCGCGCATATGAGTCCGCGATCCATCGCTCGCTCCCACCGAACGCCAAGCTTGAGGTCTTCCGTGATGGCGGTGGGCGCTCCGCGGACGATCGAATCATCGAAGCGGTCGGGCGGCCAGAGTTGAGTCGAGCAGACCGCATCATTGTGGTCACAGATGACCGCGAGTTGCGTGATCGCGCGCGTCGCCTCGGCGCCTCCACGATCACCGCGCGATACTTCCGAGATCGAATCAACGGGAACACCATCGCACCAACCTCCACCCGCGCGACCGGAGGCTTTGGTCGGGGTGGCTCGCGTCGAACCACGTCGTTTGATGGAGAGTCGGTCAAGGATGAAGGACCACTCGAGCGGCGCTGGCAGCCTGGTCGTGGGGCAACGAAGAAGCGAGGGCCTTCGGCGCGCCGACCACGTGAACGCTAGAATCTAACCATGATTGATGAACTGCTGAAACTTCTCGCGCTCATCATCACTCCCGACTGGGGGGCGTTGATCGGCCTCCTCCCGCTCGTCGTGGCACCCCTCGTCCTCCTCTGGCTCTTCGCCACAGGTGGTGGTTGGGGCCTGGTTGCACTCACCAAACGCCGAGCGCAACTCACCTATGCCGATGCCACACCGACCCTGCCACAGCGTGACGCACACGGGAGGCCGATCTACCCGGCGGGTCGACCGTATGACGCCCGGGCCGCGGCGCTCTACCCCGTGGGCGCGACACGCGCAATCACGGGTGAACCGCTCCTGCTCGCATGTCCCGGCTGCAGCGCCGTGCGCCTCGCCGAGATCACGAGCTGCAACGCCTGCGGAATGGAGATCCGAGTGCGCCCCCGCGTCCAGATTGAAGGCCCCGCCGGCCCGCCACCGGGCGGCGCGGCTCGCGCGTAAGGGTGGAGACCCTCTCGTTTTATCTCACCGTTGTCGGCGGCATCGCACTGGTAGCCGCCTTTGCACTGCTCATCACACACCTCGCACTGCTCGAATCAAATGATCGAGCACTGCGCGCATCGCTGAGCACCTCACTCGCCTCAACCTCTGCGATTACCGGATCACTCGGGGAGGCACTGAGCGGTGGTGAGGCAGAGGACTCTGATCGTCGCAGTCTCGCCGGCGATGCGGGTGGTGCGTTACTCACCGTTGGAACGTTTGCAATTGGCGCGTCGCTCCTCATCCGCGCGCTGATTGTCGGACGCGGACCGTGGGGGAACCTCTACGAGTTCAGCGTTGCATTCGCATTCGGAATCTGCGCCGCCACGATCTACTTCGATCGGCGCGGCAGACTGCGCGCGCTCGGGGTCATCGCGCTCGGTATCGCGCTCGGACTCCTCGCCTACGCTGCCACGCTCCCCAACGAAGTGACGGAACTTGTCCCTGCACTTCAGCACCCGCTCTTGCTCACGATCCATGTCGGACTCGCGATGTTGAGCTACGGGATCTTCGCCTTCGCCTTTGCCGCAGGCGCTGCGCATCTGATGCAGGGCGATGAGGATCGCTTTCGCTGGCTCCCATCTGCACGGCGACTCGATCAAGTCGCGTTTCAGGCGGTCAGCATCGGCTTCCCGCTCTTCGCGGGGATGCTCATCCTCGGATCGATCTGGGCCTCGATCGCCTGGAGCCGCTTCTGGGGCTGGGATCCGAAGGAGACCGCCGCCCTCGCCACCTGGCTGATCTACGCCGTCTACCTGCACGCGCGCAGTCAGCGCGGCTGGCAGGGGCGACCGGCCGCTCTCCTCTTGGTGATCGGCTTCTTGGCCGTCCTCATCACCTATTCAGGGAACCTCTGGTTCAGCGGCCTACACACCTACTCCGGCCTTCCGGCCCCATAGACCCGCTCCAAACCCCGAGCGCCTCCTCGGACGAGAAGGGGGCTGAGGCGGGCTCAGAGTCGTCGTTTTGTAATAAAAACGCTCAACTACCTGTAACACAACATATGCTGTAACGAAGCTGGTGCACCCCACCACATGTTGTGGTTTAGGGGTTGACGGCGCGACGCGGGCGGCATACGATGCGCCTCCGCACTGCAAACAGCGCGGATACCCGTACGCCCAACCGTTGGCTGGGGAGTCGGGAGGGTGGGGCCCGTTGCCGGGCCAGAAGTAGGAGCGAACCATGGCCGGTTTGGTGGACGCAACGAAGGCAAGCGCAAAGATCGGCGCTGGGAAGAAACCGGCAGCTCTTCCACTTGCACCGTTGAGCTTCGATGGCAAGGGCGTCAAGGGACTCGCCTGGCCACGACGCTGGACCACCGCTGGCATTCACCCCTATGACGAGATTGCATGGGAGACGCGAACCGCATCGATCGGCAACGAGAGCGGCAAGAGCGTCTTTGAGCAGAAGGATGTTGAGGTTCCCGCCTCCTGGTCACAGCTCGCCACGAATGTTGTTGTCTCCAAGTACTTCCGCGGCCATGTTGGAAGCCCAGAGCGAGAGACCAGCGTTCGTCAGCTGATCGGTCGAGTCACCGGTCAGATTGATGCCTGGGCAGAGCAGCAGCACTACTTCAAGTCAGACGAAGACCGCGCGGCATTCACTGCAGAGCTGACGCATCTACTCGTCAATCAGAAGATGGCCTTCAACTCGCCCGTCTGGTTCAACGTTGGCGTTGAGGCGCGACCACAGTGCTCCGCATGCTTCATCAACGGCGTGCAGGACTCCATGTCTTCCATCATGGATCTGGCCAAGACAGAGGCGATGCTCTTCAAGTTTGGATCTGGTGCAGGTTCTAACCTTTCGCCAATCCGCAGCGCCAAGGAGAAGATGAGCGGCGGCGGCACCGCATCTGGTCCCGTCTCGTTCATGAAGGGCTTCGACGCCTTCGCGGGCGTGGTGAAGTCGGGTGGTAAGACCCGACGCGCCGCAAAGATGGTGATCCTCGACGTGCAGCACCCTGACGTTGTGGAGTTCATCGACTCCAAGGTGAACGAAGAGAAGAAGGCGTGGGCACTCATTGAGGCCGGCTATGACGCCAGCTTCACCGGAGAGGCGTATGGCTCCATCTTCTTCCAGAACGGCAACCACTCCGTGCGCGTCAATGACGACTTCATGAAGGCGGTTGAGGCGGACGGCACCTGGCAGACACGCGCCGTTGTAAGCGGCGAGCCAGTGGAGACGCTGAAGGCGCGTGACGTGTTCCGCAAGATGGCGGAGGCGGCATGGGTCTGCGGCGACCCAGGAATCCAGTACGACACCGCCATCAATGACTGGCACACGTCTTCCAACACGGATCGCATCTACGCATCGAATCCGTGCTCGGAGTACATGTTCCTCAACGACACGGCCTGCAATCTCGCCTCGCTCAACCTGATGAAGTTCGTGCGCGAGGATGGCGAGTTTGACGTCGAGTCCTTCAAGTACGCCTCGCGACTGACGCTGTTGGCGCAGGAGATCCTCGTGGACAACTCCTCCTACCCAACGCCGATGATCGACGAGAACAGCCACCGCTTCCGACCGCTCGGGCTCGGCTATGCCAACCTCGGCGCGCTCTTGATGAGCCGTGGCCTGGCGTACGACTCGGATGAGGGGCGCGCCTACGCAGCGGCGATCACGTCAATCATGACCGGCGAGGCCTACGTGCAGTCGGCTGAAACGGCGGCGGCTCACGGCGGACCATTCATTGAGTACAAGAAGAATGAGAAGCCGTTCCTCCGCGTGATCGGCAAGCACCGCGACGCCTCGTACAAGATTCCAACGGCGACCCTGCCGAAGGATCTCGCCAAGGCGGCCACAGATGCGTGGGACCGCGCACTGGAACTCGGCACGGCAAACGGTTACCGCAACGCCCAGGTGAGCGTGCTCGCTCCAACAGGGACGATCGCCTTCATGATGGATTGCGACACCACTGGCATCGAGCCAGACATCGCGCTCATCAAGTACAAGAAGCTTGTTGGTGAAGGTTTCCTCAAGATCGTCAACCAGACGGTCCCAGAAGCGCTGTCCAAGCTCGGCTACAGCGCTGAGCAGGTTGCGGCAATCCTCAAGTACATCGACGAGCAGGAGACGATTGAGGGAGCACCAGGCCTGAAGGACGAGCACCTCTCGGTCTTCGATTGCGCGTTCAAGGCGAAGAATGGCCAGCGCTCCATCCATTACATGGGCCACGTGCGCATGATGGCGGCGGCACAGCCGTTCCTCTCCGGCGCAATCTCCAAGACGGTGAACATGCCGGAGGCGGCCACCGCAGAGGACATTGAGAGCGTCTACCTGGAAGGGTGGAAGCTCGGGCTGAAGGCGATCGCGATCTATCGCGACGGCTCAAAGCGCTCTCAGCCACTCAACACCAGCAAGAAGAAGGACGAGCCGGCTGCAAGCAGCAATGTGCTCGTCGGCACGGGTGTCACTCGCCGACGTCTCCCCGTGGAGCGCACGGCGATCACACACCGCTTCGACATTGCAGGGCAGGAGGGATATCTCACCGTCGGCCTCTATGAAGACGGTCAGCCAGGCGAGATCTTCCTGAAGATGGCAAAGGAGGGCTCAACGGTCAGCGGTCTGGTAGACACGTTCGCCACCACGGTGAGCGTTGCACTGCAGTACGGCGTGCCGCTACGAGACCTTGTGAACAAGTTTGCGCATGTGCGCTTCGAGCCGAGCGGCTTTACCGGAAACGCGGAGATCCCGATCGCAAAGTCGATCGTGGATTACGTCTTCCGTTACTTGGGAAGCCGCTTCCTGCCAGAGTCTGACCGCGCGGCGCTCGGCCTCCAGGAGCGAGCGGACGGCGGGCCAGTACTCGGCTCCCTTCCACCCACGGTGCGCGTTGGCGCAGCGGCGGAGTCGTGCGGACCAAACTGCACCTGCGGCAAGGGTGGAGGAACGGCTTCCGCCACAACCTCTGCACCGGTCGAACTGAAGGCCGCGACTCCCGCCAAGGTGGCAGCGCCGGCGGCGAGCAGTGCAGGCCAAGTCCTCGCCAGTGCAGGGCTCGGCTTCCAGAACCAGTCGGATGCTCCGAGCTGCCCAGAGTGCGGCGCGATCATGGTGCGAAACGCAGCATGCTACAAGTGCATGACCTGCGGCACCACCAGCGGCTGCAGCTGACCCCGGGTGGCAAACAACGTGACGCGCACCCAGCGCCGTAACTGGCGCTGGGTCGCACTCACCCTTCTCGTCACCTCCGCGATCGTTGCCGCCTGCGGCGGCGGCGCGGTCGTATCGCCGAGCCCTTCGGAAAGCGGCACGGTCACAGGGTCAATTGATTGGCAGAGCTGCAAGGATGATCCAATCGTTGGGAATCACCCTGAGATTCGTTGCGCAACCATCGAGGTACCGCTCGACTACGCGAATCCGAGCGGCCCAACGGCGGAGATCGCCTTAGCGATCCTCCCCGCCGCTGATCAGGAGAACCGAGTCGGCCCGCTCTTGTTGAACTTCGGCGGTCCAGGCTCGTCAGGCATTGACATCCTCGCCGACAACGGGCGTGCCATTGTTCCGGCCGAGATCGGCAACCGCTTCGATCTTGTCACCTGGGACCCGCGCGGCGTTCAGCGCAGCCTTCCTGTGGAATGCCTCACCGACGAAGAGATGGACGTCTGGATCTCCGAACCTGGGGGCGACAGCGAGAGTCCTACCCAGGCTGATTGGGAAGCGGCGCTTGAAGATGCAAAGTGGTTCGCCGACAAATGTGTCGCAGGCTCAGCGGATGTCCTCCCCTACATCGGCACCACCGCGTCGGCTCGAGACATGGAGTCGATTCGAGCAGCAATGGGCGTGGAGAAGCTTGACTACATCGGCTACAGCTACGGCACGTCGCTCGGCTCTGTCTTCGCCACGCTCTATCCAAACTCCGTCGGCAACCTGATCTTGGACGGCGCGATCGATCCATCGCCAGATGACGACTCCGAATATGGAGAGCAGGGCGTCTCCATCCAGGGTGCACTCGACCGCGTGATGGCCTGGTGTGATGCAGATAGCGACTGCCCGTTCGGGGACGGCAAGACGCGCGAGTCAATGGATGCACTCTTTGAGAAGATTGACGAGCGTCCGGTTGAACTCGCGGATGGTCGCACGGTGAACTCCACCTTCGCATGGACAGGGGTCATCCTCACCCTCTACAACCGCGACTACTGGGACTACGCCGTTCAGGCGCTCGATGAGCTCTCCCAAGGGGATGGCGAACTGATCGCACTCCTGGCAGACGCCTACACGGATCGCTCTGTGAGCGGCTTCCGCTCCAACAGCATGGAGGCCTTCCCTGCGATCAACTGCACTGACAATCCTGCGAGCACCTCCATTGCCAAGTACCGCGCCATCTATGAGCGCTTCAAGGACCGCGCCCCCGACTTCGCCTTTGGGCAGGCGGCGAGCGGCCTCCTCTGTGGCGTCTGGCCGAACGTGAATGTGGACCCCATGCCCGAGATCGTGGATGGCGCAGGTGCACCGCCGATCATGGTGGTGGGCACCACTGGCGACCCCGCAACGCCGTATAAGTGGAGCCAGGAGATGGCCGCAACGCTGAAGAGCGGCTTCCTCCTCACCTACGTGGGCGAAGGGCACACCGCGGTCGGTGGGAAGAGCGAGTGCATCGATGATGCAGCGATCGCCTTCCTGATTGACGGCACGCTCCCACCCGTCGGCACGCGCTGCGAGTGAGCGCCAGCGCGCGGGGAGGCGTCCCGATCGTCGGGGTTTACGGATCCGCTCGACTCCCCGAGACCGATGAGCATTATCAGTACGCCGTAGCCGTCGGGCGCGCGCTCGCCGGCGAAGGGTTCATCGTGGCAACGGGCGGGTACGCCGGTGTCATGGAGGCGGTCTCCAAAGGCGCACGCGAGGTAGGCGGCGAAGTGATCGGCTACACCGTCACGTCCTGGGATGGCCTCCCCGCCAACCGCTATGTCACCGAGAAGCTGGACAGCAAGGATCTCTTTGAGCGACTGCGCAAGTTCTCTGAAGTTGATCTCCTGATTGCGCTGGATGGCGGGCTCGGCACCCTCGCCGAGGTCGTGGTCTCATGGAACCTCCTTCAGGTTAGCAGCGACGCACGACCACTCCTCATGGTTGGCGAGCAGTGGCAGTCACTCCATGACTACGTGCGTGACAAGTTGATCGTGAATGAAGCCGACCTCAATGTTGTCCGGATCCTCCCTGAGGGGAGCAGCCCAACGTTAGTTGCCGCAACGGCGTGCGAACTTGTCGGTCAGCGCCTCGGACTCGGTGGCCCATGGGAGTCGTTGGCCCGCCCAACAGGCGACGCCAGCAGCCCCGCGTCGCGATAGGATCGCTGCATGACCACCGAAATCCATCCAACGAACGGAGAGGCAACTCTCCCATCACCGTCAGGCACCCAGACGCCCATCGGCACCGGACACACCGTTGACTTCAGTGAGGACCCAGGACTCGTGATGACCAGCTGCGCCAACTGCGGGGCGCAGATGCTCGACCGCAAGTGCAAGTTGATCTGTAGCTGTGGCTACTTCCTCTCCTGCTCGGACTACTACTAGAGGACGAGGTGAGCGAGAAGAGCGGTATCCCGAAGAATCCGGGGCGACACGACCTTGGCATGCGCGCAACGATGCTCTTCCCAGACCGCGAAATCGTGGAGCGATCGTACGTGCCGATCATCTACACGGCATGCAGGACCTGCTATTCGGAGTTGCCGCCAGAGGAGATCTACAGACGCGCGACCGCCGGCGAGATTGATCCGGCAAAACAGCGAGAGCTGGTTACCCGGGTCATTGAGTCTGGCCATGGCAGCACCATCGAACATATCGTCTTCACCTTTGCGATCACTGGCGTGACGCGTACGCTCAGCCATCAGCTCGTCCGTCATCGCGCTGGAGTTGCCTTCGATCAACAGTCGCAGCGCTACGTCACGTTCAAGAAGGCGGCAACGATGCTTCCAGGATCTGTGGCCGAGGCAGACGAAACCGTCCGCGCGCGATTCGAAGAGGCGACGCAGGGTGCGCTTGGGCTGTACGGCGATCTTGTGGAGGCGGGGATTCCTGCTGAGGACGCGCGCTTCGTCTTCCCCAACGCCACGCGCACGAATCTGATCATGACCGTCAACTTGCGCGCCCTCATCCACATGTCGGGCCTTCGTCTCTGCACCATGGCGCAGTGGGAGATCCGTCGCCTCTTCCAGCTGATCCGTCACGAAGTCTTTGCCGTGAGTCCCTTCCTTGGGAGCTTCCTTGCGCCCAAGTGTGTTCCACTCGGCTACTGTGACGAGAGCGGCAACAAGGACGGCCACTGTCCGATTCGACCTCACAAGGACCAAGTCCTCGGCGCATGGGCTGAACGTGCCGCTGCGGCGAAGGCGAACGGGCGCGCGCTACCAGTCGCGGAGTAACCGCAGGGGCGCGGAGTAACCCGCAGAGGGCCCAAGAGCCAGAGGGCTCAAGAAAAAGTTGCACCCGAAGTGACCGATCCGATGGCGGGGGCGACGCTTGCGCGCCGGGTCCCCTCCGCTGCGGGATCGGATCGAGTCACTCAAGCCGATTGGCCGAGTTCCCTGGTGACCCTCCGCTCCAACTGCACAAGTAGCCTTGTACGTTGGTGGTCCTTCACCAGCTCTGATCGCTGCCGATCAGTTCGATCCCGTCATCACCGCAGTCCGTTCCGCCTGGCCGATTGCTCGGTCGGCGGTGTCACCGCTGGCCTCTTCGGGCTAGGTCGAGCATCCCAGTCATGAACGAGCGAGTGAAGTGAGTTATCCACCAACTTACGCGACTGTTACGAGGACTTCTCCACCAGAATCGCGAGACTAAACCACGATTGTGGACAACTCTGCGTGCGCTGGAATCAGCCGCCGACGCGGAACATCTCCACCTTCGGTAGACGACTCGCCGTCTCCGCGTCGCGCAGCTCCGAATAGCGATCGTCACGCGCCGACCAGCGTGCACGGAGGCCTTCGCGAAGCCCATCCTCGTCAACCGTCGGACGGAGATATCCCTTCAGGTCCATCCCCTGAGCGGCGAAGAGGCAGGTGTAGAGGTGGCCATCGGCGCTCACACGCGCGCGCGTGCAGTCCCCGCAGAACGGCGCGCTGACCGAAGCGACCAGGCCGATCTCCCCTCCTCCATCCAGATAGCGATAGCGATTCGCAACCTCACCTGGACGTGACGGAGCGACCGGCTCGATCGGATGCATCGCGTGAATGCGCGCCGCGATCTCGCTCGCTGGGATCACCTCATCGAGGCGCCACCTGTTCGCCGTCCCCACATCCATGTATTCGATCATGCGCAATGTATGCCCGTTGGCGCGCGCAAACTCCACCAGCGCCGGGATCTCCGCATCGTTCACCCCGCGTCTGATCACCGCATTCAGCTTGATCTGCGTAAAGCCCGCGTCCACTGCCGCGGCAATCCCTTCCAGAACGCTCTCAAGAGGGAGTGCACTCCCTGACATCCGCGTAAACGTTTCGGGAGTCAGCGAGTCCAACGAGACCGTAACTCGGTTCAGACCCGCTGCACGGAGTGGTGCGGCGAGCTTGGCCAGCAGCGAACCGTTTGTGGTGAGGGCAATGTCCAGCGGCTCACCACCGAGCGCCTCGCTCGCATCGAGCGCGCGCAGGAGCGCAACCAGCCGCTCCAGATCACGGCGCACAAGCGGCTCGCCCCCCGTGATGCGGAGCGTGCGCGCACCGAGCGCCACAAGTTCCCGTGCGACCACGGCGATCTCTTCGAATGTGAGCAGCTCCGCGCGCGGGAGGAAGGCGAAGTCGGGGCCGAAGACCTCAGCCGGCATGCAGTAGCTGCAGCGGAAGTTGCAACGGTCGGTGACAGAGAGACGGACGTCGCCGAGCGGGCGTTCCAGGGTGTCAACTGGTGCACCGCGGTAGACGGGTAGCGAGCGAGCGGTTCGTAGCATCTTCCTAGTGTAGGCGGCAGATGCGTGTCTGAAGGCGATTGCGGTCGAGCTTCTCCTACTCCTCGGCGGCGCCCGTATTGCTTCGAATGGTTTCCACGACGCCGCCATCGGCGAGCGTGGTTGTGTCACCCAAGGCACGCCCCTCGGCAATGTCGCGAAGGAGTCGGCGCATGATCTTCCCTGAACGCGTCTTGGGGAGATCTGGGACGAAGAGGAGGAACTTCGGCCGAGCGATCGCGCCGATCTGCTTCGCGACGTGTGCGCGGAGATCGGAGGCAAACGCTTCGGAGGCTTCGACCCCCTTCTTCAAGATCACGAACGCAAAGATCGCCTGGCCAGTGAGTGGATCGTTCTTTCCAACGACCGCAGCCTCCGCCACGCCGTGATGATCAACAAGTGCCGATTCAACCTCAATGGTGCTGATGCGATGCGCGGAGACGTTCATCACGTCATCAACGCGGCCGAGCAGCCAGTAGTAGCCCTCTTCGTCACGACGTGCACCGTCGCCGGCAAAATACGAACCGGGGAAGCGGCTCCAGTAGGTCTCCTTGAATCGTGCGGGGTCGCCCCAGATCCCACGCAGCATGGAGGGCCAAGGCTTTGTCAGCGTGAGGAAGCCACCAGAGCCGAGTGGGACGCTCGCGCCGCTACTATCCACAACGTCAGCGCTCATGCCTGGCATGGCGAAGGTGGCGGAACCAGGCTTTGTGGTGGTGACACCGGGAAGCGGACTGATCGCGATCGAACCTGTCTCCGTCTGCCACCACGTATCGACAACGGGGGTGCGACCACCACCGATCACGTTTCGATACCAGTTCCACGCCTCCGGATTGATCGGTTCGCCGACTGAGCCGAGGAGGCGCAGGGTGCTGAGGTCGTGTTTCTTCGGATGCTCTTCGCCCTGGCGCATGAAGGCGCGGATCGCCGTCGGTGCGCAGTAGAGGATGCTGACCTTGAGCTCTTCGACGATCTTCCACCACCGGTCCCACGCCGGAGTATCCGGTGTCCCTTCATACATCACCTGCGTCGCGCCGTTCGCAAGTGGACCATAGACGATGTAGGTGTGCCCGGTGACCCAGCCAACATCCGCCGCGCACCAGTAAATGTCGTTTGGCTTGATATCGAAGACCGCGTGGTGGGTAAACGATGCGCCAAGGAGATAGCCGGCGCTGGTGTGCATGATCCCTTTCGGCTTGGCGGTCGTGCCGCTCGTGTAGAGGAGGAAGAGGAGCTGCTCCGCCGGCATGGGCTCAGCAGGAGCGTCGGCTGACTGGGCGGGGACCAGATCCTGCCACCAGTGGTCGCGGCCTGCCTGCATTGCCGTTTCGCCTGGAGTGCCCGGCTGGCGACGACGGTACACGAGCGAGGCCACGATTGACGGCGACCTCTGCATCGCCTCATCGGCGATCGTCTTCAACTCAAAGAAGCTCCCCTTTCGATAGCCACCGTCGGCCGTAATGAGCACCTTCGCCTCGGCATCGTTGATGCGATCGGCGAGCGCCGTTGCAGGGAATCCGGAGAAGACCACGCTGTGCGCCGCGCCAAGGCGAGCGCAGGCGAGCATCGCAATCGCAACCTCCGGCACCATCGGCATGTAGATCGCAACACGATCTCCCTTGCCAACGCCGAGCGACTTCAGTGCGTTTGCTGTCTGCTGAACCTCGCGCAGCAGATCGTTGTAGGTGAGGGTGCGGCGATCGCCCGGCTCACCGACCCAGTGAATGGCGACCTTGTCGCCGAGTCCGGCGGCCACATGGCGATCAACGCAGTTCTCTGCAACGTTCAGCGTCCCATCAGCAAACCATTCGGCGAACGGTAGGTTCCACTCCAGCGTCTTGGTGAATGGGGTGCGCCAGGTTAAGCGCTCACGCGCCTGCTTCGCCCAGAAGGCGACGGGGTCGGTAGCCGCCTCGTCATAGATGGAGGCGCTGACGTTTGCTGCGGCCGCCGTGGCGGAATCGGGTGGATAGGAGAGGCCCGCCGCCTGGAAGGTCTCGATTGCGTCGTGCGACCCTTCAGCCATGCGTCATAACCGCCTAGCTGAGGAGCTCGTCGTCGTGCACCTCACGCTCCCGATCCTCATCATCATCCTCTTTCATGACGGGGACAATGCCGGTGCGTCGTTGCGCGGCACCACTCCAACCGAGCTTGCGACTGATCCCGCGCGCCGCATCTCGGGCCGCGTTGATCAGGTCAGGAAGGCTCGCTGCGGTCACGCGCGAGGAGGCACCCCAGACAACTACGGTCGCGATCACAGTGCCGCGTGCGTCGCAGACGGGGACCGCGGCGGCGGAGAGCCGCTCATCCCACTCGCCGATCGCCACCGCGTAGCCGCGTCGACGCACCAGTGCCAACTCTTCAAGGAGCGCTCGTGGATCGATGATGGTGCGCGACGTGTACTGCACAAGGCCGCGTCGCGCGATGGCGAGAACGGTGCGCTCTGGAAGTGAAGCGAGCAGAACCTTCCCCGCCGCAATCGCGTGCATCGCGACTGGTCTCCCCGTGATGTCTGGCATTGGCGTCAGGTTTGGACCGTCAATCTGACAGATCGCCACGGCGGCCCCGACTCCGTCGAAGACCTCAAGGCTCACTGTCTCGTGCGTCGCTTTCGCAAGCGCCTCGAGCTCTGACTGCGCAATGGTGCGAATGTCCAACGTGCGCTCTGCGCTCTGCGCGAGTCGGATGATGCCGACGCCGAGTCGGAAGTGACCACTCTCTCGGTCCTGTTCTACGAGTCCGCGACGCTCAAGCGTCGAGAGGAGTCGACTCACCGTTGACTTGTGCAGGTCCAGCGCGTGGGAGAGGTCGGTGACCGATGCGGCGCCGTCGGCGTCGCCGAGCGCAACGAGGAGGGCGGCGGCTCGGTCAACGGATCGGACGGCGGCATCATCGCCACCGGGTGGGAGGGCGGCGCTCTCACGGAAGGCGCGATCAGAGGCGGTCCCTGGATCGAACTCGGTCACGAGTTCCCGAGCAAGGATCTCCTCTGCCTTCACGTCCACCTCCAGGTCAGGGCTTCGTTGGTCCCGGGCGGGGCCCACTCCACGGAGGGGGATCATCAGCCCGCAAGGGGGGGTTCGTCAATCCGACCCCCTCCCCCTGCGGCGCGTACGATGGATCGGCATCAGGCAGAGCAAGGGGGGCGGCATGGCACAGGGGCGACGAGCAATCGTTATAGGGAGCGGATTCGGCGGCCTCTCGACCGCGATCCGCCTCCTCGCTGACGGCTGGCAGGTCACCATCCTTGAGGCCCGCGGCGAAGTCGGCGGGCGCGCGTCGCGCATCCGAGAGGGTGGCTACACCTTCGACACCGGCCCATCACTGATCACCATGCCCTGGCTCTTTGAAGAGGTCTTCGCCGCCGCAGGTGAGAAGATGGCTGACCATGTCACGCTCCGCCAGCTGCAGCCTGGTTACCGCATCTTCTGGACGGACGACGATCGACACTTTGACTTTGGGAGTGACCAGGCGGCTCTCCGTGCCGAGATGGAGAAGTTCTCGCCAGCGGATGCCGCGCAGCTCGACAACTTCTTGCAAGCCTCCGGCGACATCCACCGTAAGGGGATCTTGGTCTCTGGGCGACAGAACTTCTTGAAGCTTGCCGACTTCATCAAGCTCCTCCCAACGATGGCGAAGCTCGATGCGATTCGCTTCCTTGAAGGATGGGTCGGCAAGTTCTTCAAGGAGCCACATGTGCAGCAGGCATTCGGGTTCCACTCGCTCTTCATTGGTGGAGATCCGAGTCGCGTTCCCGCCATCTACTCTGCCCTCGCCTATCTGCAGATTGCAGATGGGATCTGGTACACGGAGGGTGGGGTCTATAGCGTCATTGAGGCATTCGCCAAGATCATCAAGAAGGGGGGCGGCAGCATCCTGGTCAACAGCAAGGTCGACCAGATCCTGCACCGAAACGGCAAGGCGACCGGAGTTCGCACGGCCGATGGGAAGGTGCATGATGCGGACCTCGTGATCTACAACGGCGATGTCACCGCGCGTGATGCTCTCCTCCCTGATCTGCCTGATACCTTCCCGTGGCGATTGCGCCCACTTCGCACCACCATGTCTGCGCACATGATGTACCTCGGCACAAACAGGAAGTTCGAGAAGCTGCTGCACCATACGCTCGTGGTTGGCGATGACTATCACGGCTTCATCAAGGACGTGACGCGGGATCGACGCATGCCGCGCAGCAACGCGGTCTACATCCACGCGCCGTCGCGCACCGAGCCGAGCATGGCCCCTGAGGGTGGTGACTCCATCGCCATCCTTCTCCCGGTGCCGAACCTTCGCTCAGGTGACGACTGGCGTGAGGCTGAGCCACGCATGCGCGACCGTACGCTCGCCTGGCTGGAAGACTGGGGTCTCTCCGGCCTCCGCGAGAGCATCGTCGTGGAGCGGAGCTGGACGCCCCTCACCTTCCGCGATGAGTTCCTGGCGCCGGATGGGAACGCCTTTGCGGTGGAGCCATCCCTCCAGCAGTCGGCCTACTTCCGGCATCCGAACCGCGATCGAGCGCTCGCTGGGCTCTACTACGTAGGCGGTGGCACGCACCCAGGTGCAGGGATGCCAGGGGCGCTCCTCACTGCACAGGTGACCCAAGACCTGATCCGCGCGGACTTCCGCGCGCCGTTCACCTCCCGTGCCACTGGACCAACAGGGAACCTTGTCCAGCCCTAACGAGCTCCCGCGGGCAACGCACGCGAACCTGGCATCGGAGGCGTTTCTCCCAGAGGCGCGGCGAACCATCAACCGTGTCGCGCGCAGCTTCTCCCTTGCCGCACGCTTCTTGCCAGCGGATCGACGAAGAGATGTTGAACTCCTCTACCTCGTGATGCGCAGCCTTGACGACCTTGTTGATGTGGACGTGCGTGCCGGCGGAAGCAGCCGTAGCGCCGCGCTCGAGCGGATCGAGCGCATCCGTGAATGGTCACGCGGCGCGGCACACGATCAAGTGCCACGCTCGCAAGACCGCGAGATGATCATCCTCGAGGATCTTCTGGCGCGCCACCCATCTTTTCCCCGTGACGCGGTCAGCGACTTCCTTGATGGGATGACGGCGGATCTTGATGCGCCGAACATCGCAACTGATGATGATGCATCTCGCTACTGCTACCAGGTCGCTGGCACCGTTGGCCGTATGATGGCCGCACTCTTGGGCGTCGCGGCGTCAAATCGTGACGCCGCCGATCGCGCCGCGCGCGCGCTCGGCTCCGCCATGCAGCGCACCAACATCTTGCGCGACATCGACGAAGATCTCGCAAACGGTCGGGTCTACATCGCACGTGCGGCCCTGAATCGTTGCGGGCTTGATCCCGCTGCCGCAGACGGCCCGACCTCCCTACGTGACGGAGACCGGCGTGCGCTGCTCCGCGAAGAGATCGCACGTGCGGAGGCCGAGTACGTTGAGGGGATCAGCGGCATTCGCTACCTACAACACGGTGGGCGCTCGATTCGTGCCGCCACGCTCCTCTACCGAGAGATCCTGCGACAGATCGAGCGCGATGGGCTTGGCGCGCGCCGGCCGCACCGTTCGGTCGTGGGGCGAGCGCGAAAGGCGCTGCTCCTCCTTCAGGCGTTGATCAGTAGCGGCGGGAGCGCAGCGAGAGCGTGATCCCTGCCGCAAAGGCGGCGAGGAGCGATGCAACGAGGACGCCGAGCTTCGCCGCGGCGGTCTCAACTGGTGAACCTTCAAAGGCGAGGCTCGCGATCAGCAGTGACACCGTGAAGCCGATCCCGGCGACGATCCCCATCAGCGCAACGTCTCGCCAAGCGGTCCCCTCCGGAGGCCCAGAGCGCACCAGGTACGCCGCGATGCGCGCAGCCACGTAGATCCCTAACGGCTTCCCGACCACAAGGCCGGCAACGATTCCCGCGAAGATCGGTGAACTGAGCGCCACATCAAGGTTGATCGCACTCAGGTTGATTCCCGCCGCGGTGAGTGCGAAGAGCGGTACGGCGAGTCCCGCACTCCACGGATGCACCGCGCGTTCGGCGCGCTCTGCAGGGGAGCGCGTCTCCCCCTTGTCGCGATCGGCGCGCACCGCAAAGCCAAGGACAACACCCGCGATCGTGGCGTGCACGCCGCTTTCGTGAAGTGCGAACCAGGTGATCAGCGCAAGTGGAACGTAGATCGCAAGGGTGCGCACCCGCGCACGCTGCGCCGCCCAGAAGGCGGCCGCGGCGGCGAGAGAGGCGAACAGCGCAGGGAGCTCCACGCCGCCCGAATAGAAGATCGCGATGATCGCAATCGCCCCAAGGTCGTCGACGATGGCGAGCGTCAGTAGGAAGGCACGGAGCGTCAGCGGCAGCCTGCGCCCGAAGAGCGAGAGGACGGCAAGTGCGAACGCGATATCGGTCGCCATCGGCACACCCCAGCCGCGGAGAGAGGCCCCGTCGCCCGCGATGTTGAAGGCGACGTAGAGGAGCGCCGGGGCGATCATCCCGCCAAACGCCGCGGCGATCGGCACGATGGCACGGGCTGGCTTAGCGAGCGATCCGTGAAGGAACTCGTGCTTCAGTTCAAGGCCGACCACGAAGAAGAAGAGTGCGAGCAAACCGTCTGCGATCCACGCCCGAACGGTGAGGTCAAGGTGCAGTTCGGCGGGTCCGATACGAAGTTCGCGGACACTCTCATATGCACCAGAGAGGGGCGAGTTTGCGAGGAGCATCCCCGCGGTTGCCGCAATGAGGATCAGCCCGCCACTGAACGTCTCGTTCTTGAGGAAGTCTGCGATGCGCCGTCGCTCAACGTTCGCACTCGAAGGCTTTGTCCTAGCGGATGCTCTCGTTTTCATCAGTGTGCACGAGTGTACCGTGCGAGTGCGGAGAGGGCTGCGACGACGATTGCGGTACCAAGCAGTTGGAAACCAGAGGGCTGATCGCCGAGGAAGATGACTCCGCCAATCAGAGCAATCACCGGTACGAGCGTGCCGAACTGTGCAGTGGTCGTGGTGGGGATGCGCTTGGTCGCCTCAAGGAAGAGGATGAACGGCGCGGCACCGCCGAAGATGCCGGTGGCGGCGGCAACCACCCAGACCGAAAGTTCGGTTGGAATCCCTGGATCGCCGCCCAGGATCACGACGCGGATGAGGAAGACCCCAGCAGAGGCACCGCAGGCGACGAGGAGCTGCAGCGCAACCAGTGGAAGCACGGGTACGGTTCGAACGAGTTTCGACGACACGAGTCCGTACGTGGCGGCACAGAAGAGCCCAAGCACTGCGAACAAGATTCCAAGGGGATTCAGCGTTCCACCGAACGCGTCACCTCCGATCACAAGGACGACGCCACCAATGGAGACGATCATGAGCGCCGCAGCAGTTCCACTGACACGTTCGCCGAGAAATGGAAGCGCCAGGAGTGCAATGAGTACCGGATTCAGCGAAGAGACGAGTGCAACGAACGCGCCACTACTGAAGATGATGCCGATGTTGCCGAGGGTATACGCGCCCCATGGTTCAATGAGTCCGGTGGTAGCGGCACGCGCGAGGCCAGGGTGACGGAAGCCACCGAGCTCGCCACGCGCTGCTCCGATGCCGATCAGCACGAGGAATCCAATGCCGAGCTCCAGCACCAGGAACGTGTCGTTCCCCATGCCTGAAGAGAGGACGTAGTCCGATGTGGTGGCCCCAAGACCCCATGCGGCGGCAGATCCGAGCGCAGCAAGGATGCCGACCATTCGTCGGGAGACGCCGCGCGCTGCGCCTGCGGCGCCGCGCTGCCCGCTCACCCCTTCGGCTTGACCCAGTTCGGCATCTCGGCCTCAAAGACCGGGAGCGGAATCTGGCCGTGCCCAATGGCGTGATCGTGGAACGACTTGATGTCGAACTTGTCGCCGTCGCGCTTCTCAATCGCTTTGCGCGTGCGCTGAATTGCTCGCTGCCCCACCTTGTAGCAGAGTGCCTGCGCCGGCCAGGCGATGTAGCGATCCGTCTCGATCTCCGCGTCGGTGCGCGGAAGACCGACCGACTCCATGAACGCCACGCCCTTGTCGCGCGTCCAGCCGAAGGCGTGGATGCCCGTATCAACGACGAGTCGCGCTGCCCGGTGCGCCTGACCTTGCAACATGCCGAAGCGCTCCATCTCATCGCGATAGAGCCCCAGCTCGTCGGCGAGTCGCTCGGAGTAGAGGCCCCAACCTTCTACATAAGCGTTCCCCGCAAGGTGCGAGGCGTGCTTTCTGAGATCAGGGAGGAACTCGAGCTCCATCTCCAGTGCGATCTGGAAGTGGTGACCCGGGATCGCTTCGTGGTACGTGGTTGGCGCGAGCGCGTGCAAGAAGCGCGACGGCAGGTCGTAGCCGTTCACGTAGTACGTCCCTGGGCGTGAGCCATCAGCCGCGGGGCTGAAGTAGTACGCCGCGGGAGCATCCTTCTCCTTGAACTCCTCAACCGCCTTGACGTCGCAGCCTGCCTTCGGGAATCGTCCAAAGACCTTCCCTGCCGCGGCATAGCCTCGCTCGATGTCCTCCTTGATGCGCACGATGAGCGCCTCTTTGCTCACCGCCACATTCTTTGGATCTGACTCAGCTGCGTCACGAAGCTTCTCAATCGAGCCGCCGTGCCCAAGCTTTGAGGAGATGACCTTCATCTCCTCTTGAATGTCATTCCACTCCTGGAGGCCGATCTCGTGCAACTCTTTCGGGTCGAGGTTCAGCCCCGTCCAGCTGCGGATCGCAACCTTATAGAGCTCTGCGCCGTTGGGAGCCGAACAGATGCCGGGCACCTCGCGGGCCTTGCCGCGATAGCTGCCGGAGACCGCATCGTAGTAGCGCTTGATCTGTGGATCTACATATTCGGCAACGACCTTCGCCAACTCGGCACGTTCAGCGTCGCCCGCAACGTTTGCAGCGGTGACGATGGGCGATTCGCTCGCAGGAATCTTCATCAGACCCTCAAGCTGCGCGATGAGCCGCTCGGTAGAGATCTTGGAGGCCACGAGTCCGCGCTTCTCCGCCTCAGCGACGTCCTCGATATAGCCATCCATGAACTTCGGGAAGGCCTTGAGGCGGCTGAGCAGCTTCGCAAACCTCTCCGGCGTCGCTGCGTCTTGGAAGGTTGCGATCTGCGGAAGCAGCGTCTGCACGCCGTCCATATGGTCAACCGCCGAGAGAAGATCCATGCGGTGGTTATCCTTCTCAATGGCGATTTCGGCCCCAACACGCATCAGGTCGCGCGTGATCTTCCACTCAATGTCAAGGCCGTCGTCGCCGATCGCCGCGGCCGCCTTGCCGTACCTTTCCCACATCGCGCGGTCCCGGAGTCGAGCCGCATCGGAGTTGTCGTCTAGTGCGCCATCGTTCACCTCGATGCCGAGGAAGGTCCCCCAGATGGGCGAGGCGGCGAGCATCTCCTTCCAGAGATCGTCGGCGAGCGTCTTGACGGCCTGATCGTTTGCGGAGAGTGGCTTGGACACGTGGCCTCCTTCCGGGCGAACCGGGCTGCTACACCCCTCACTGGGTGCCTCGTGTTCAGGATACGGGCTGGGCGGGATCCTGTACGACGCGAGGGCGAAGGGCGAGATGCAGCAGCAGCCCAATCGGTCCGAACATCAGCGCAAGGGTGAGGGCGGCGATCCGAAGTGGCGCCCCGACGCCGCGCGCGAGACCGTCGAGCCAGATGAAACGTCCCGCCAGTAGATCAAAGGCGAGGACGTGCAGCCAGACGGCGAGGCTCCCCTCCGCTGTTGCGAGTGACGCCGAGATCGCGGCAAGCGTTGGACTGAGCAGCGTCTCAAGGATTGCACCAACGTTCGGCAGGACGAGGCTGGCATAGATCAACCCAATGCCGATCACTGGCCACGGGGTCCGCATCAGGCGATGCGTGATCGTGGCGCGTGGCCGCAGTGCCATCAAGATCCAGAACGGACCAACGCCGATTGTGGCGGCGAGGAAGATCGCGTTCATGAGTTCCATACCACGCATCATGATGCCTCCCAACCAAACGAGCTGAGGTTAAGTTGTGCACCGGGCCCCCGCTCCAACGGTCCCGCGCCTAGGTAGCGCTCGAGATCGACGAGGCGTGGCTGTTCGCGCTGCGCGAGTCGCGCCAGCTGATCGGTTGCAAGGAGGTGCCAGTTCCCCTCGTCCCATGATGCGGCAAGCCGCTCATCGCGTTCGATGCGCACCTCTGCGAGTCGCAGGAGCGCGCGATCAGTCACCAGGAGTCGAACCACCTCTCGGTCGGTCGCCACCTTTGCGTGACGGCCAAGGAGGAGCGCGCCGAGTGGGAGCGGGCCGAGCTGGACCTCGCACATCAAGAGGCTCTTTCCGCGGCGGAAGAGCAAGACATCAATCTGGTCAAACGCTGCACGATCGGAGCGATGACGCAACGGCGGAGAAGAGTCGATCGGATCACGTGCGACCTGTTGACCAAGCGGACTCCCATTCACGAGGAGTGAAGTAAGTGCTGGCGCCACGGCAGTATGAAGGCCCATCGCGGCCCCAACACGGAGCAGGGTTGCAATGACCTGGAGGCGCTCCTCCGACCGGTTCCCGCCTGGCCAGCGTGGACGAACCCCGAGCTCATCCTCAACGAAGTACGCGTCGCGAAGTACCTTCGCAAGGTCGGGATCTTCACCATCGGCATACCCCGCGGGGGCCGCAGCGGCCGCCGCAGCCCAGTGCCCCGCGTCGTCAAGATCACCACCCACCACCGCGAGTCGTGCGCGCTCGTCTCGACCCTCCACGAAAATGCGGCGCCCAGAGGCAGCAACAAGACGATCCAGCGAACCGATCGGTCGAAGCCCTTCTCGCAACGCGAGCAGTTCATTGAACTCGTCGATGAGCGCACCGCTCTCCAACAGGTCACCACTGGCAGAACGGCGCTGCGCGTAGCGCGTCAAGAGCAGTTCTGGCGTGGTTGGTTCGCCGCGCTCAACGAGGATCTCTGCAACGATCCGTTGCAACGCGTCGCCGCTGATTCGTTCGACTCCGCCGCGCACCGAGCGCGCGCCGCGCGCCGTCGCAGGCGGAATGCTCACCGCCATCCACCACCATGGCCGATCACTCTCGTCAAGCGTTCGCTCGAGCCCAGTGAGGAGTCCCCCCGCCATGCTCACCGCCGTGAGCGTCCCCGCAAGTGCGGCCAACGTTGCAGGGACCTCAATGATCGCACCACTCCCGTTCTTGATGAGAGGATCGATCGCCACGATCGCGCGTGCGATCGCAGAGGTGACGCTACTCGTGTCACTCGGATCCACATGCAGCGCTGGATCCACCTCTCTCTCGTCGCCACCCGCGAGCGCCGCAACGAGTGCGCGATCGACGCGGAGTCGCTCCTCGGTACCGATGTGCAGGTGGATGAGCGCAACGTTCACTCCCTTGCTGGAGCTGAGTCCTGCCGCCGAGGCTCGCGCGCTGGTCGACGCGCGCACCAAGATCACGGGGTGACCTGGGTAGTCGAGGTTGACGAGATCTCCGCTGAGGGACAGATCGCGCGGAAGCTCGGGCGCGAGGAGGAGCCTTCGACGCTGCTCATCCACCACATCGGCGAGCGCCTGCCACGGCGCGATCTCCCACCACGCCTTCTCTGGCTCTTGCGCGGCCGCGGGTCGCGCGCAGATGAGTGCCGCGCGTGCGACCGCCACCCTGAGCGCGGCGAGCGTGCTCGCCGACTCATTCGATCGCGCGAGGGCGCGTCGCGCGGCGAGGAAGACGCTCAGCTGCCGAGGTGTCCAGCGGAGCTCAGCGGCAACACCCGTCGCACTCTGTGCCTCGCGGCGCTGATCATCGGATAGCTCCACGCGCACCGCCGCCTCGCCAGCACGCATCTCGGATGCGTCCCCTCGCTTGCCGAGGCTCTTGCAGGCGGCGCAAGTGGCGCGTCGCGCCGTGGGGCGTCGGTTCGAATCAGCATCCGCTGCGGCGCTCTCCCAGCGCCACGCTGCGATGCGGAGTGGTTGACCACACGATCCACAGCTCCCCCGCCAGCCAGTGTCAAGTTCGGTGCCAATCTCTTCGAGGAGTTTCGCAACAGCGAGCTCAAGTCCGCGCACGCTTGGTGGTCGCAGCGCGACTGCAATCTCCCACTCTGCGAGCTGGTCCTTTGCATGCACAATGCTGCGTGCGCCATGACGCGCACCAGCGACAGCAAGCGATGCGCTCTCCGCGCTCAGGTCGAGGAGAACAGCTCCTTCGGTACGAATGGCAGCGACGGTACGAGCGGCTCGCGCATCACGAAGGTAGGTAGACACTCACCCTCCCTCTCCGCGCGCTGCGTTCTACTCTTCGGAACTCGCCTCTTCGCTCTCGGGGAGGAATGCGTCGTCCGCGGTCTTCTCCGGTGGCTCTGCCGTCACCCGCTCCGCGTCCGGCTTCTCCTCTTCGTAGAGATCGTCATCGTCGTCATCGCCGAATCCTTCATCCTCACGGAAGAATGAGCCCTTGGTATACGGTCGCTCATCACTCGTCCGCGTGGCCGTGGGGAAGGAGACCTTCCCAAGGTTCTTGCTGCTCACGCGCTCCTCGCGAATGATGATGCGAATGTCGCCACCGCTGATTGACGTGATCCCTGCGCTATAGACGTTGCCGTCGGCAATGAGCTTCAGGAGTCGCGCGGCAATTCGCGGCTCAACGCGCCCAATCTCGATGCCGTTCGCCTTGGCAACGAGTCGGTTCCCCAGGGTGAGCAGCTCAACGGCGTCGCCAGGGTTCACCTGCGCGAGGGTCGCAACGTCGGTCACATTCGTAAGGTGTGCGAATCCTGTCGTTCCCGCCTCTTGGATGAAGATCCCCGCAGGAGTCGGTGCTCCCTCGGTGTTCGGTGTGATCTTCTTGCCAACCTGCTTCATCAGCCCTTTGAGCCGCTCAAGGTTCCGCTCCGCGATTCGGTTGAGTGGGTCGAGTGTGAGCGTCGCCTGGTACTCCTTCTTCGATCCGGCAAGGTCACCGAGTTCCCAGAGGCACTTCGCCAGACGATTCTGCGCCTCGATGCGATCTTCGACCTTGATCTCTGCGGCGAATGCGAGGATGGCGCGATTCTCGTCCGCCGCCTCCTGCCAACGACCCTCTGCGGCGGCCTTCAGCGCAGCATCGGCGTGGTCACGCGCTGCACGTGCTGGCTTCTGGGTTGGGCTCTCGTTGGCGAGGGTCATGGTCCACTCCTTCACTCATGGCGCGCTGCAGATCGGGCGCTGCGCCGCTGGGGAAGGATAGCCGATCGTTAGAGGGAGACTCCGATCCAGAGCACGGCGACCGCCGTAGCAAGCACCAGGAGAAGGATCTCGAGGATGAGACGGGGATCGCTCCGCTCTCCTTCAGGGGTGGCGGCCCACAGCTCGCGTGCATAGAAGAGGACGGCGAGACCCGCGGGGCCAGCGAGACGCGCGGCGCCGAGCGCCGCGAACACGATGGAGGCGAGCCCGTTGAGCAGTGCTGCGCCGAGTGCGTCGCGCACGATGCCACTCGTTCGCTCACGTCGCAGGCTCGCCATGCGACCGGCAAGGAGTCCCGCAGCGATTGCCGAACCGATCCCCACGGCGAGGATGGCGAGAGGTCCCACGGCGTCGGGGCGCGCCGATGGCGTCCCGGGGACGCTGATCACCCCGGGGACGAGCGCCGCAACGCCAATGGAGGCTGTAAAGAGAATGAAGGTGGAGACCGCGAGTGCGCCGACGCGATCTCGATGGGTTGCTCCGCCGGGAATGCGACGCACGCGCAACTCCCAGATCACCACCGCGCGCAGGAGCAGCGATCCGATCACGATCGCCGCGATGAGGCCCACCCCGGTAGGCACGAGTCGCGCCGCGCCAGCAGTTGCAAGGCCCATCAATCCAGCGAGCGGGAGCTCTGATCCACGCGGGAGGTCTCGGGCGTCGGTGCGGCGCACCGCGTCGACGCCGACCGCAGCAAGGACCGCGGCTGCCGCACCAGCGAGGACGGTGGCGCTCCCCTCGCTGAAGTGGGCGATCACTGCGGCAACTGCGACGGCGATCAGCGTCTCCGCCCACGGACGAGTCAACTCGGTCTCGCCGAACTCTGCGGTGGTGTCCGCGAAGGCGGCAAGTTGCCTGATGGTGAGGCGTTGTGATGTGCGTTGCCTACTCATATGCTCCTCCGTTCAGCGCAAGGGTAGCGCGCCAAGGGCTGCCCCGCGTAGACTGCTGACGAACCTGCCGACTCTGGTGGGAGCCAGCATCGGAGGGCACGATGCTCCATCTCTCACGACTCATTGGAAGACCCGTCCGTGACAGTGGTACCGATGCGATCGGTGCGATTGTCAGCAGCCAGTACCTGCAGGGACTCTTCCTTCCAATCGTCCTCGCGTTCATCGTCAAACTCGCGGGCAGTCGCACGCTCTTGAGTGAGCATGCGAGCCCTCGCTGGCTCACCGTTGCTGGTTGGGGAGCCGTCGTGCTCGTCTTCGTGTTGAACGCGGCCGTCCTTGTCGCCAACCTGATCGGCGTCGGCGCCTAGCGAAGCCTCACGCAACGCGCCGCTACGGTGCGGCCTCCACCGGACCGAACGCGGCCCCTACCCAGGCGCGCGTGCAGGCGAGTCGTCCGCTGAAGTTATCGCCGCCGAAGAGCGACGCTCCAGCAACGCGGCAGTTCGTGCCGCTCGGGAGCGTGACGCGCTGACCGAGCAGGAGCATCGGGCGCCAGCCGGCGGGGTCGTCTGGACCAGCCGCGAGTTGCGCGCGGGCAGTCGCCACGTATCCGAAGATCTCGCTGACGTCGCCTGGGCTGATGCTGCCGCGGACGAGCGCTGGGCCAAGGTTCCAGTTGCGAACCGCCCCCGCCTCATTGCGATCGGCCCAGGCGTACCAGCGCATGGCCGCGAGTGTCGCGAGTTGACTCGCCACCTCCGCGCCCGCGTCAATGACGCGCACCGTGATCGCGGAGAGGATGCGCTGTGCGCGACGGATTCGATTGGTATCACCGTCGTACTTGCGTGCGCGCGCAAACCCTGTCCAGAGGTTGCTCGGGATGTCGAAGATGCATCCTTCGGCGCTCCGCCCAGTGACAGGGCACGAGTCAGGGACGAAGTACGGACTGCTCGTTCGTGCCGTCGTCGTCTCTGGTTCACGACAGTTGGCGTAGGTCCACGCGTTGCGCACGCCGAAGCGATCAACACTCCCCGGTCGCAAGAAGAGCAGATCGCCGTACTTCGCATTGGAGCGCAGGTTCCGATCGATGTAACTCATCTCGTTCCCGATCCTCAGGCGATTCGTGCGGCAGGCAGCGAAGCGACTCTTGTCGTCGAGGTGCACCAGCGTCGGCGCCGGAGCGAGTGTGTCGAGGGCTGCGCCGAGGATGTCTGCCGCGCCGAACGTGGCGAGCACCCAGTCGTCAATCTCAATGTCGAACGCGTAGGCGAGATTCTCGCGCACCTTCTCCGCGGCACGCGATGAGCGCTCCCATGCACGCAGCGCTGGCGTTGCCTTCATGCAGAGCTGGGCATAGACGTAGAGCGCATTCACCTTGGTGTTGAAGCGCGTGCTCCTTGGCCGACAGAAATCGCGAGCAAGCGACGGCTTGAGCGGGAATCGCTCCATGTCGCGCGGGATGCTGAGTGCCGCCGCCTCGCCCGTCGCCGGATCCACGGTGAGAAGCGTCATCACATCGGTGCGCTCAGTTCCAGCGCGGTTGCGCGCTTGACCGAGTTCGACATCCGCAACGTTCGACCAGAGGTACGGATAGAGATCGCGTGCTGCTCCCCCCTCCACGCTCGCCGCACTCACCTTTGACTCAAGGCTGCTGCAACGCTCCGCTCCAAGTGGGGATCCAAGTTTTCGACAGCGCTTGTCACTCCCCAAGAAGAGGATCGTGTAGCGGCCATCGCTGCCGAGGAGCTCATCGGTCGTTGCGGATTCGAATCGGTTCTCACCCAGGGCCGGTTGCGACGACACGCCCGTCCTCGGTTGCGCCGTGGCGACGCCAGACCAGGCGACCGTTGAGACGGTGATCGCGGCGAGGAGTGCGAGCGCCAGATAGAGCGGCGCGCCGCGGTTTCCCGCGGGCGTCACATCATCACCAGACCGCCGTCCACTCCTAGCACCTGACCGGTGACATACGAAGCTTCGGGTGAGGCGAGATAGATCACCGCCGCCGCGATCTCATGCGGTTCGCCGAACCTGCCGAGTGGCGTCTGTGCCTTCACGCCATCCTTGATCGCGTCAGGGAGGTCGGCGGTGAGCTCGGTGGTGATGAAGCCTGGCGCCACCGCATTGACGGTGATGCCGCGGCTCGCCACTTCGCGGGCGGTTGCCTTGGTGAGGCCGATCATTCCCGCCTTCGCCGAGCTGTAGTTGGCCTGTCCGGCGTTGCCTGCCTGGCCGGAGACACTCGTGATGTTGATGATGCGACCGCTCTTGGCGCGCAACATCTCCTTCACCGCCGCCTTCGTCATATAGAAAGCGCCGGAGAGATTCGTATCAATCACCTCGCGCCACTGCTCAGGCGTCATGCGCAGGATGAGTGTGTCGCGCGTGATCCCCGCGTTGTTCACCAGCAAGTCGATCCTGCCGAACGTCTCCATCGCCTTGGCAAGGACCGTGTTCGCAACCTCCGGGTCGGCAACGTCGGCCTGAATGGCGATCGCCTTGCGACCCTTGGCACTGATTGCTGCCGTCACGGCATCCGCTGCAGCAGTGTTCCCCTTATAGGTGATCAGCACGTCGGCACCTGCGTCTGCGAGCGCGAGTGCGATGGCACGGCCGATCCCCCGTGCACCACCGGTCACGATCGCCGCGTAGCCCTTCAGCTCAAACATGCTCACCCTCCTTCACGCTTTCGATCTGAGTCTACCTGTGTCCGCCGCGCAGAAAGTCACGCAGCACGGCCGGTGGCTCATCGGCCTTCGCGCCGCCCTCTGGTCGAACCACGCGGATGCCTGCTGGATCTACCTGCGCCGCGCGCGCGCCGTGTGCAGGATCGGCACCCCAGCGCGTGACAAATGCGCCCGATGTGTAGCCGCCACCGAACGCCACGGTGCAGAAGACGTCGCCGGGGCGTAGTCGACCAGCGGCCACCGCCTCGGAGAGCGCGATCGGGATGCTCGCCGCAGAGGTGTTCCCGTACTTGTCCAAGTTCACGAAGATCTTCTCCATTGGATAGTCGATCGCCTTGGAGACGTGTTCGATGATGCGGATGTTCGCCTGATGTGGGATCACCAGATCCACCTGGGCTGGCGTGAGACCGGCGCGCTCGATCGCCGCAGTTGCAACCGCAGCCATCGTGCGCGTGGCATAGACGTACGTCTTTGCCCCGTCCATCTTGATCAGCGGATCAGCCCCCTCGCCGACGCCGCCAGGGATCCAGAGCGCATACGCGCCGCTCGGGTCGGCAGAGAGTTCAAAGCTGAGCGTCCCTGGTCGAGTCGCAGCCTCTTCTCCCGCCTCAAGGTCGAGCGCCTCGAGGACGATCGCACCTGCGCCATCACCAAAGAGGACGCAGGTTGCGCGATCGCTCCAGTCCACCGAACGTGAAAGCGTCTCTGCGCCGATGACCAGTGCGCGCTGACCGAGGCCAGCGGTGAGGAACCCGTGCGCGACGGCGTACGCGTAGGCAAACCCGGAACATGCCGCAGAGAGATCAAACGCGGCGGCGCGCGTACCCCCCAACGCACCCTTGATCAACACGGCAGTGCTCGGCATTAGGTGGTCGGGTGTCAGCGTCGCCACCACGATCAGATCAACGTCGTCAGCCGTGATCCCAGCAACGGCGAGTGCACGCGCGGCGGCGACCGCCCCCATGGAGGCGGTCGTCTCCCCCTTCGCCGCAATGCGGCGCTCGCGAATCCCAGTGCGCGTCGTGATCCACTCGTCGCTCGTCTCAACGATCTTCTCAAGATCGGCGTTCGTCAACGTGGCGGCGGGAACCTCATGTCCCCAGCCGATGATGTGGGTAGTGCGATTGGGAAGTTGTGTGCTCCCGGTCGTTCCACCAATGCGCTGCTCGTTCATGATGCGCCGTCGCTCACGACTCAAGTTCGATGATCGGCGTCTTGGACTTCACAATGCGACCGTTCTCGGCAATAACGCGCGCAACTCGCCCCGCCTTGTCGGACTTGATCTCATTGAAGAGCTTCATCGCCTCGATTAGGCCGATCGGCTGACCCACCGCCACGGTGTCGCCAACCTTCACCATTGGATCGGCACCCGGTGATGCGGCGGCGTAGAAGATGCCCGTCAGCGGTGCGTTGACGAAGACTCCGCTCACGGGAGCGGGCGCGGTACTAGATTCAGGCGACGCGTCTGACGCAGGTGTGGAAGCTGTAGGTGACACGGCTGTTTCAGCGTGCGGCGCTTCAGCAGTGCGTGGAGCACTCCCCGTGACGGCGGCGCGGCTTCGGACGAGCACGCGCGTTCCAGCCACGGAGATCTCGATCTCGGCGAGGCCGCTGCCGCTGGCGACAGCGGCGAGTCGGTCGATGAGTTCCACAATGTTCGCCTCGTCGTCGGTGAGCGGTCCTGATGCTTGCACGCTCGCTGATGGTGAGGCGATTGGCGTGGCGGACTGCCCAGGAATGCGCAGCTCCGGCGGTGGGGCGTTGAGCCGTGTCTGGCCGCGGCGCGGGCGCGGTGGTGTCGTCTGCATGGCGGGCGGCGGCGCGGCGCGCTCCGCCATACGGCGCTCGGTGGTGAAGCGCTCAACTGGTGGAGTCGAAGGTTTCGACGGACTGATCACGCCGCCCTGCGCCGGACCCACGCCGCTGCCACGCGCACGTCGTGCCGCCTCGCGCGCCGCCTCAAGCGCGCGGAGTGCGCGCTTCTGCAGCTGGTCGCGGCGGCGTTCTGGCATCAGCGACCCTCCCATTTCGCAAGGAGGAGCGCCGAATTCTGCCCTCCAAACCCAAAGGCATTTACGAGCGCAAGGCGAATCTCGCCATCGCGTGGCGCGCCGCGCACAATGTCGAGCGCGCCAACGAGTGGATCGGGGTCGGTGAGGTTAAGGGTGGCGTGGACGCGGCGATCACGCATCGCGCAGATGGTCGCCGCCGCGCCGAGTGCGCCCGCCGCGCCAAGCGTGTGGCCGATGTTCCCTTTTGTTGCGGTGATCGTGGCGCGTAGCGCAGCAGGTTCGGCGGTGGCGGAGGCCGCCGCATCAGGTGCACCGGTAAGGATCGTGCGGATCGCATCCAACTCTGCCTTGTCCCCTTCGGGCGTTGAGGTGGCGTGCGCGTTGACGTGATCGATGTCGCTCCCGCTGCGCTTCGCCTTCTCCAGCGCGCGACGCGCAGCGCGCACCGCGCCCGCGCCACCAGGCGCCGGAAGCGTGATGTGCTGCGCATCTGCAGTTGCGCCATAACCAAGGATCTCTGCGAGTGGCGTTGCGCCGCGAGCGAGGGCGAGATCGAGTCGCTCAAGCAGCAGCACGCCTGCACCTTCGGACATCACGAAGCCGTCGCGCGCGCTGTCGAACGGTCGCGATGCGGCAGCAGGATCGCCGCCCGTAGCGCCCCCGCCACGGCGCGAGAGCGCACGCATGTTGTTGAATCCGGCGATCACCACCGGATGAAGCGCAGCTTCGGTGCCACCAGCGAGCGCGCGCTCGGCGTCGCCGCGACGAATCGCCTCGTACGCCTCACCGATCGCGTGTCCCGCGGTGGCGCATGCGCTCACAGGACCAAATGACGGACCCTGTGCGTTGACCTGGATCGCAACCTCCCCCGCCGCCATGTTGCCGATTGCGCCAGGGATCAAGAATGGCGAGACTCGGCCAGCCCCCTTGCTTGCGAAGTTGATCGCCTGCTCAAAGAGCGTGGTTGCTCCGCCAAGGCCCGAACCGATCAACGTTGCGGTGCCGAGCGCCTGCGCGTCACTGAGTCGCACTGGGAGTCCGGCCGAGCTGAGCGCCTCTACTGATGCCGCAATTGCAAAGTGTGCAAAGCGATCAAGGCGCTTCACCTGCTTCGGCTCGATGATGTCTGACGGGTCGAAGTTCGGCACCTGCCCACCAAAGTCCACCTCTTGTCCCGTGAGGTCAAGACCTTCCAGAGGGCGAATTCCCGAGCGACCGGCGAGGAGTCCGCTCCAGAGCGCATCCACGCCGCGACCGAGCGGGGAGACTGCCCCCATCCCGGTCACCACAACGCGATGCGCTTCGCTCATCGCACCATCTTTCCGGTGCGCACCGTTGCCGCGCGATACGCATCGCCCGCAAGTCCACGCGCGGTGATCGCATCGCTGACCGCTTCCGTGTCATACGTTGCGCGGTGAATCTCTGCGCTGATGGTGGCCGCATCTGGGTCAATGTCAATCACCGCGAATGCTGCGGATGCCTCACCGTCATACGGGAGTCCAGCAGAGCCCGCATCCACGAGCACCTTCCAACCGTAATCCTTCACCCGCGCCTGATGCGTGAAGCCGACGCAGACGAGTCGCGCATCCGTCTGTCCGATCAGCTCCAGCGTGGTGGACGGGTCAAGGTCGGCGCTCAACGGGATGGTGCGCGAACCTGGCGAGGCGTGGCAGAAGGTGATGCTGATCTCGCCGTAGCGGAGTCGGCGCTCCGATGGCAGCGAGCGCAGCCACTCAATGCGATCGTCGTCGAGTTCATCAGAGGCCCACTCCACCGCCGCCTTCAGTCCTGGCGGCAGTCCGCCCGCGAGGCTTGGGAAACTTGCGGCGTAGTCGAGATCTGCAACGGCAATGTCGCCCGTCCCCGCGGTGACGAGCGCGCCGCTTGATTGCAGCTTGCGGATGAGATCGATCGTCTCGGTCGGTCGTGGTCCGAACAGTGCGTGATCACCGAGGATTGCGACTTGATCCGGTTTCAGCGCCGCAAACTCCGCCACGATCGCTTCGAGCGCGGCAAGGTTGCCGTGAATATCTGAGATGACCACAACACGTTTCATCTGCTGCTCCTTCGTTATGCCGAGGTTGACCCAGGTTGATTCGGTAGTGCGCTCTCTGATGGAATGACAAAGGTGATCGTTGCGGTGCAGGCAGTTTCGCCGTTCACCGACGCGGTGCCGATCGCGCTCCCCATGCGCGAGCCGAGCTTCTGCATCTGGATCTCGAGTCGCAACGTCTCACCGGGTGTGACCATGCGCGTGAAGCGGCAGGACTCGATCTTGGCGAACACGCCGAGTCGTCCCCCCATCCCTTCGGTCCGCGCCACATAGACGGCCATCGCCTGCGCCAGCGCCTCCACTTGCAGGACGCCGGGCATGATCGGGCCGACCGGTGCGGGGAAGTGGCCCGGTACCCAGAAGGCATCGGCGCGAACGTCGAGCTCTGCCAGCAAGCGCTGCGCGGCGCGATCTTCGGAGACGACGCGGCTCAGCAAGAGGAACGGCGCACGGTGCGGGATCAGCGCCTCGATCTGTTGCTGGTCGAGAAGGTCGTTGCTCATACGCTCTCCACTCTACTCAGCCGCTTCACTGCGCAGCCACAGACTCGCCAGGTCGGCGAGGCACGGCGGCGAGAATGGCGGCACTCCCCACCTCATCGAGCATGCTCGTGGTAACCGCGCCACTCAAGAATGCGGGGCTCTCGAGCAGGCCGAGGAAGAAGTCGCGCGTGGTCGCCACACCGTCAATCTCCAACTCGCGGAGTGCGGCGCGTGACCTGGCGATCGCCTCGCCGCGCGTCGCGCCCCAGACGATCAACTTGCCGAGGAGGCTGTCGTAGTACGGAGGAACTTCGTACCCGGCATAGAGATGCGAATCGAATCGCACCCACGGTCCACTCGGTGAGCGATACGCGCTGATCTCACCCGCCTGCGGCTGGAAGTTCTGCGCCGGATCTTCTGCCGTGATGCGGAACTCTATCGCGTGGCCGCGCGCCTGAATCTCCGACTGCTTCATCGGCATCTTCGCGCCGCCCGCAAGTGCGATCTGCAGCGCCACCAGATCAACGCCAGTGACCACCTCGGTGACAGGATGCTCAACCTGGATGCGGCAGTTGATCTCAATGAAGTACGGCTTCCCGTCCGGGCCGACCAAGAATTCAAGTGTGCCCACGTTCTGGTATCCAGCGGCGCCGATCGCCTTCGCGGCGCGGGCAAGAAAGTCTTCGCGCACGCGCGGCGTGAGCGCCGTCGATGGCGACTCCTCCACCAGCTTCTGATGTCGTCGCTGCAGCGAGCAGTCGCGCTCGCCAAAGTGCAGCGCCGTCCCTTCATGATCAACGGCGATCTGCACCTCAACATGGTGCGTCGCGCTCAGATACTTCTCGAGATAGATGGAGCCATCACCGAACGCCGCCTGCGCCTCTTGGACGCAGATTGCAAAGTTCTTGCTCAGTTCGGCTTCGTTCTGGGCGACGCGCATGCCGCGTCCACCGCCGCCAGCGGACGCCTTCAGGATGACGGGATACCCGATCTTCTTCGCCGCCGCGAGTGCCGCCGCCTCATCCGCAACAACGCCGTCCGAGCCCGGGATCGTTGGGAGTCCGTGCTTCGCCAACAGCGCACGCGTCGCCGCCTTGGAGTGGAACCTCTCAAGGATCGGCGCAGAGGGCCCGATGAAGGTGAGCTTGTGCGCGGCAACCGCTTCGGCGAAGGCGGCGTTCTCGGAGAGGAAGCCGTAACCCGGGTGAATGGCATCGCAGCCCGTGGCGAGCGCCGCCGAGATGATGGCGGGCGCTGAGAGGTAGCTCGCCTTCGCGTCGGCGGGTCCGATGCAGACCGCCTCGTCGGCGACGAGCACGGCGCGCGAATCGGCATCCGCTTCGCTATACGCCACCACCGCCTCTACGCCGAGCTGCCTGCAGGCGCGCAAGATGCGCAGCGCGATCTCTCCCCGATTCGCAATCAGCACGCGCTTGATCACTTGCTCGCCTCGCCGATCGACTCAAGGGTGAAGATCTCTTGTCCGTACTCCACCGGATCTCCGGTCGCCGCCTTCAACGCAACAACGATGCCGCCATGTTGCGCGCGCACTTCGGTTGGGATGCCGAGCACCTCGACCTGTGCCACGAGCGCCCCTCTGGAGATCTTTGCGCCAATGTGCACATCTTTTGCGAGCGTCAGGAAACCAACCGCCGTGGCGCGCACCGCGTGCCTTCGGACCCCGTCGGCACTTCGCTCACTAGCCGGCGCCGCAGTCCCCGCGTGCACTCTCCCGGTGGCTGGCCGATTCACCGAAGTAGCCGCCACAGCGCCGAGCGCCTCCGAGCGGACGCGCACCGTTGCACCGTTCCGCTCCACCTCAATCTCGCCGAGTCCAGTGACAGCGAGTCGGTCGACAAGGATCGGTAGGAGCGCGTCAACGAGTTCGCCGAGTGCTTCGGCGTTGCCACTCCCGCTCACGTCTGCATTCGCAAGATCGCGATACTTCGCCATCGTTATGCCCCCGCGTTGTCGCGTTCGATCTCGTCCATCCAGTCGTCGCCAACGCGAGCGCCAACCAGATCGCGGTCGAGGCCGAAGAGCGAACGAATCGCACCGGTGAGACCCTTCTTCTTCACTGGGGCCTCATCAAACGCGCCATATTCGCGGTAGCGCGCGTACCGCGCCGTGAGCAGTTCGCCGAGATCCTTCATCGATTCGAGTTCATCGAACGCGGCGTTCGCCGTCTCCCAGATGGAGCGCGCGAGGGTCACCGTTGCATCATCAGAGAGCGTCTCGGGCTCTGGAATGATGCCGTCCACCACGCCGAGCGCCACCTGTTCGCTGGCGGTGATGCGCAGCGCGCGCGCCGCGGCCGGCGCCTTCTCCGACGTGCGGAAGAGGATTGCGGCGCAGCCCTCTGGGCTGATCACCGAGTAGTAGGCGTGCTCCAGCGCGTAGACGCGGTCGCCCGCGGCGATCGCGAGCGCACCGCCAGATCCCCCTTCGCCCGTGATCACGGTGACGATCGGCGTGCGCAACTGCGTCATGCGGCTGATCGCTGAGGCGATCGCCTCCGCAATGCCACGCTGCTCCGACTCGGGACCAGGGTGCGCGCCAGGCGTATCCACCAGCGTCAACACCGGAAGGTGCAGGCGCTCGGCGAGCTCAAAGGCGCGCTCCGCCTTCCGATACCCCTCAGGGTGCGGCATGCCGAAGCCACGGCGGATGTTGCTCTCCGTGTCGCGCCCCTTCTGCGTCCCAACGACCACGATGCGTCGCCCATCGATGCGCGCGATCCCCGCGACGATTGCGCCGTCATCACCGGCGCGACGATCGCCGCGCAACTCTACGAACTCTGCGTTGAGTGCCTCGAGGATCTCCGCGGTGCGCGGGCGGTTGACTTCGCGCGCGCGGCGCACGTGACTCCACGCCTCCTCCTCTGGAAGGTGCGAGCCGAGCTCTGGTGCAAGGTGTCGGTCGCGCTGGTTCTCCAAGATTTGATCGGCGCGATTTGCCACCTTGGTTGCAACATCCGCCACTGGCGCGAGCACGCTACCGATCATTGTCCCCGCCCCTTGCGCCACGCCGCTTACCACACCACCGATGAGACCAACGCCAGGAATGTTGATCTGCTGATAGAGCGGCACTGCGGGTGCAGGAAGCGGTTGCAAGAGAGCGAGTGCGCGAATCAACCACGGTCGCAGGTTCGGCCTCGCCACAATCGCATCGATGAATCCAGTCTCCAACAAGAATTCGGAACGCTGGAACCCGGCGGGGAGTTCGTCGCCGATCGTTCCCGCAGAGACGCGCGCGCCGCTGAATCCAATCAGTGCGTTCGGTTCGGCGACGTTCAGGTCACCGAGCGCGCCGAACGACGCAATCGTGCCGCCAGTTGTTGGATCGGTGAGCAGACTAATGAATGTGCCACCGGTGGCCTTGAGTCGCGCGATTGCGGCGAGCGTCTTCGGTAGCTGCATCAGGGCGTACGTCCCCTCCTGCATTCGCGCGCCGCCAGAGGCGGAGACGATCAGCAGCGGCAACCGGCGCTCCGTGGCGAGCTCGGCGGCGCGTGCCACCTTCTCTCCCACCACCGAACCCATGGAGCCGCCCATGAAGAAGAAGTTCATCACCACCAGCGAGACCTCGATCCCGCCGATGGTGGCGGTGCCGCGGACGGCGGCGTCGCGCTCGCCGGTCACCTTGCGGGCGGTGGCGGCTCGCTCCGGGTACGGCTTGGAGTCGGTGAAGATGATCGGGTCGAGGGAGACGAGGCTGGCGTCGAGTTCGCTGAACGAGCCCTCGTCCACGAGTTGCACGATCCGCTCTCGGGCGGGTACGCGGAAATGATGCCCGCACGAGGTGCAGACACGGAGGCCCTTCTCCAGGCTCTTCTTGAAGAGGAGCTCGGAGCATCCGGGGCAGCGCAGCCATAGATCTGGCGCGCCTCCGGGGGTCGCCTTGCGGCGCTTGAACGGGTTCCTAAAGCTCGGCACGGACCCTCCCCACTAGGGGGTGATGGTACCCCCTATGGGGTGACGGCTCGCACGACTCGGGTCACCTCGCCCGCGTGAATGGCACGCTCCGTGCCGTTCACGCTGAGGATGAGCGCGCCAGAGGCGCCGTCGTACCCCGCCACTCGGCCGGCCAAAAGCCCCTCGGTGCCAAGGTCCATCTCAACCTCCCAGCCCTCCAGCAGCTGTCGACTCCGCCATCCGGCCACGTCGAATCGGCCAGTGCGCAGCGCCGCCAGTCGTCCACCCAGACGCGCCACCGCGTCATCGAAGATCGCTTCACGGTCCACCGGCCGACCGGTGGCGAGTTCGAGCGATGTTGCCGTTGCGGCGAGTGCCGGATCGAGCCGCGAAGGATCGCCCCGCACATTGAGTCCAATGCCAACGATCAGCGTTGCCGCCGGCGTCCCCAACTCCGCACTCTCCATCAAGATGCCGCCAACCTTGCGGAATCCGGTCGTCACGCCACCCTCTTCGTTGCGCAAGACCAGATCGTTCGGCCACTTCAGCGCGAGTCCACCAATCAACAGGCCGGCCGCATCTTCAGCGGCGTCGGCCACGGCGAGCGCGAACTCTGCACCAACGCGCCAGGCGCGATCCGCCTCAACGGGCAGCGCATCCGCGCGCACGGCGAGGCTCATCAGCAGTGACGCGCCAGGAGCATCGAGCCAGGCGCGACCCGCGCGCCCGCGACCTGCGCTCTGCGTCTCTGCGCGAATCAGCAACGGAGCCTCAGCGCCCGCGACGAGTCGCTCCCGTGCAACGTCGTTGGTTGAGGTGACGCTGCCGACTCGTTCGACGTGAATCAGGCGCGCGACTCCGCGTCTACAGGATCTGGCGTGGCGAGATCGAATGTATCGTGCAACGCCTTGAGCGCGCGATCCGCATCTGCTTGCGCAACGATGCAGGTGATCCTGATCTCTGACGTAGAGATCATCTGGATGTTCACCTTCGCATCGGCGAGCGTGCCGAACATGCGCGCCGCATACCCGGGCGCATTCTGAATGCCGGCACCAACAATGGAGATCTTTGCAACGCTTTCGTCGATCTCCAGCGCCCGCGCGCCGATTGATTCGCGGATCTTCTCCAAGATCGGTCGCGCCGCGGCGAGGTCACTGCGGCCACACGTGAACGAGAGGTCGGTGGTGCCGTCGTGCGAAACGTTCTGCACGATCATGTCCACGTTGATGTTCGCTGCGGCGAGCGGATCAAAGATGGACTTAGCAATGCCGGGGCGATCGGGGACGGCGACCATCGTCACCTTCGCCACCTTCGTATCTGCGGCCAGTCCGCGCACCTTGTTTCGCTGCTCCACGTGTACATCCTCCTTGATCTGGGTTCCCGATTGGTCAACAAAGGAGCTGAGCACCTCAATGGTGACCCCGTTCACCCAGCCCAACTCTACGGCGCGGGTCTGCATCACCTGTGCCCCCTGGTTGGCGAGCTCCAGCATCTCCTCGTAGCCGATCACCCGCAACTGGCGGGCGTCCGAAACCACGCGGGGGTCCGCCGTGTAGACGCCGGTCACGTCGGTGAAGATCTGGCAGCGATCGGCACCGAGGGCGGCGGCGAGCGCCACGGCCGAGGTGTCCGACCCGCCGCGACCGAGCGTGGTGGTCTCGGTGCCGCTCACCCCCTGGAAGCCGGCCACGATCACCACTCGTCCGGCGCTGATCTCTTCGCGGACCCGCTTCGGCTCGATGGCGGCGATGCGCCCCTTGCCGAACGTGCCGTCCGCGCTGATGCCGGCCTGAGCGCCGCTGAGGCTGACCGCCTCCACGCCGCGCGCACGCAGTGCCATTGCCAAGAGTGCCGCCGACTGGATCTCACCAGTGGCCAAGAGTGCGTCCTGTTCGCGCGCATCGGGGAGTGCGCCGCCGGTGACCTGCGCGGCGAGTGAGAGCAGATCATCGGTGGTGTCGCCCATGGCGGAGACCACAGCCACAACACTGCTCCCTGCGGCGCGGTCGGCGGCAATGCGCGCCGCTACGGCGCCGATGCGCGCGACATCCGCAACGGAACTGCCGCCGTACTTCTGAACGAGGAGCGCGTCGCTCACGCGCCGAAGCCTTCGTACGCCTCAATGCGCACGCCGTCCGTATCTACGTTGAATCGCAGCGCACCGCCGCCAATCTGCGCGGTGCTGATCGCCGCCTCCATTGCCGCAGCAACCGCACTAACTCGCGACGCATCATCAACGATCGCCAGTACCGAAGAGCCTGCACCTGCAAGAGATGCGCTCACCGCACCGGCGCCAACGGCAGCGGCAATCAACGCTGGCATGGCGCGATACTTCGCCGCGCGATACGGCTGGTGCAAGCGATCGTCTGCAAGGAGTGCAAAGCCCGTGACATCGCCGGCCTCGAGAGCGGCGATCCCCGCCGCCATGCGCCCCGCGTTGTGCACCGCATCTTCCATCGGCACCTTGTTCGGCAGCGCCGCGCGCATCTCGCTGGTGGGGAGTCGCAACTCGGGGATGGCTACGACTGGGATCGTCCCCTCAGGCACGGCGATGAGGCGCGCGGTCAGCACGCCGTCAACGCGCGCGCTCGCCACCAAGCCGCCGAAGATTGCGGCGGAGGAGTTGTCTGGATGCCCTTCGTATTCGTCGGCGGCGGCGAAGAGTCGATCGGTCAGCTCGTCAGGGAAGAGATCGGCACAGGAACCGGGGAGATCATCAATGGATCCTGATGCGCCAGCCAATGCGGCACCGGCGAAGAGGGCGCCCACGAATGCGGCGGCGGATGAGCCGAGTCCGCGCGCGAGCGGGATGCGATTCAGCGCCTTGATCTCGAACGAGAGTCGATCAGCATCCGCAACGCCCGCGGCGGAGAGACCGCGCACGAGCGCCCCCGCCATCACGTTGCGCTTGTCTGTGGGCAGCTCGCTGAGCCCCTCTCCTTCGACAACGATGGAGATATCCCCAGCGGCACCAGGGAGTGCGAGTCCCGATACGCGGACGGTAAGTTCGTTGCGGTAGTCGAGCGCCAGGGCGAGCACGTCGTAGCCCGCGCCAAGGTTCGCCACCGTCGCCGGGACAGAGACGGTCACCGATCGTCCAATGAGTGTCTTCAACTGATCGTCGCTCATCTCGTCACGCTCCTATCACCATCCGAGTGCCGCGCGCACGCCAGCGAGCGTGGCATCAGCTTCGCGAATCTCACCGATCATGCGCGATGCGGTGTCTGGATCCTTCAGGCCGAATCCCGTCATCACCGCAACGATGCGCGCCGAACCGTCCACGCGTCCGGAATCGATCAAGTTGCGCAGTCCGGCAATCGGTGCGGCGCAGGCGGGCTCCACGAAGATGCCGCCAAGTCGAATGATCTCTTCCTGCGCCCGCAGGATCTCTGCATCCGTCACCGCATCGATCAAGCCGCCTGATTCGTCGCGCGCCGCGATCGCCGTCTCCCATGATGCGGGCTTGCCGATGCGAATCGCCGTCGCCACAGTCTCCGGATTGGAGACCGGCGAACCGCTCACCAGTGGCGCGGCGCCCGCCGCCTGCAATCCGATCATGCGCGGCCGCCGCTTCGCGCTACCACCAGCAAACGCGTCGTTGAAGCCGCGCCAGTAGGCGCTGATGTTTCCTGCATTCCCAACCGGCAGCGCCAACACGTCGGGCGCATCGCCAAGGTCTGCAACGATCTCGTGCGCGGCGGTGGCCTGGCCCGCGATGCGGTGCGGATTGATGGAGTTCACCACCTCCACGCCGCCTCCTGCGGCGCCGAGCTCGCGGACGATCTCGAGCGCCTCGTCGAAGTTGCCGCGAATGGAGATGACCTTCGCCCCCGCAGCAAACGCCTGGAGCAGCTTCCCTGCGGCGATCTTGCCAGCGGGGAGCAGCACGACCGCCTCGATCCCCGCGGCGGCGGCGTACGCGGCGGCGGATGCAGATGTGTTGCCAGTGCTCGCGCAGACAACGGCGCGTGCGCCAGACTCCAGCGCCTTCGCCACCGCCACGACCATGCCGCGATCCTTGAACGAGCCCGTCGGGTTCGCCCCCTCCACCTTCAGCCAGAGATCGGATGCCCCGAGAGAGGCGCCGAGGCGCGGCGCGCGCGCCAGCGGAGTCGCCCCTTCGCCCAGCGTGAGCAGCGGCGTTGCAGCCGTCAGCGGCAGCACCGAGCGGAAGCGCTCCATCAAGACCGGGCGAGGCGCTCGATCAGCCATCATGCGCCACGCTTCTTCTTCGCCGCCAGGAACCAGGCCGGAGCCGGCGCGTTGTCTGCAGGCGGCAGGTCGCCCCACGAAGAACCTTCGCCGCGCGCCACCGCCAGGATGTCGCTGA
>Ga0194122_10000215_pt1 | contig 89722 bp, 83 predicted proteins | sample TA2MahCa10mmetaG_FD_155487 | JGI IMG/M metagenome (GOLD analysis project Ga0194122, IMG submission 155487) | Freshwater microbial communities from Lake Tanganyika, Tanzania - TA2015021 Mahale Deep Cast 10m | ecosystem: Environmental > Aquatic > Freshwater > Lake | place: Tanzania: Lake... | reverse complement strand
TGGGCCCAGGCCTATGCCCGAGATGAAAAGATCCCACCCATTCTTCACAGTGGTTGCGCGCATTGTGAGTTTCGCGAGGGCCGGGTGGCGGGCGAGGTGGCAGGCGGTCATGAAGGAGCGGCCGGCGCTGCTGTTGCTGCCCTTCGCAGTGGCTACCACGACTGCCTGCTCGAGGCCGCGGGCCTCACCCGCGCACAAGTCGATGCGGGCACGGTGCTCGACATCTGGAACTTCCGTGGCAAGGACAAACTGCTGGCCCAGGGGGTGGTGCGCATGGGCCAGGTCACCGAAGAAGACCTTGGCGGCGGGCAAGACGATGCCCAGGGCTTGAGCCACAGCGGCCGGCGCAGGCTGCAGGTGCTGGGCATCCCGGCCGAGCAAGACCGTGGTGGTTTTTACTTCGATGCCGATGTCTTCGAGCAGCAGCGGCAGAGCTGGTGCTACCCCTATCACCTCATCGACTTTGAGACCTGCACCGTGGCCTTGCCCTTCTTTGCAGGCATGCGGCCGTATGAGTCGGTGGCCTTTCAGTTCTCGCACCATGTCATGCATGCCGATGGCCGCATTGAGCACCGCAGCCAGGCACTGCTCGCACAGCCCGGGGTCTTCCCCAACTTTGAGTTTGTGCGCGCGCTGCGAGAGGCCCTGGGCCAAGACAAGGGCAGCATCTTTCGGTGGGCGGCGCACGAGAACACCATTCTTGTGCATGTGCGCAGGCAGCTCATGTCCGAGGAGCTTGCGCAGCAAGGGCTGGTGCCGGCCGATCGCGATGCCTTGGTGGCATTCATCGACGAGATCACCACCGGTGGGCCGCGCGACATGATCGATCTCAACAAGCTGGCGCTCAAGGCCTACTTCCACCCGCAGACCCATGGGCGCACGTCCATCAAGAAGGTGCTGCCCGCGGTGATGGCGAGCTCGCAGTTCGTGCAGAGGAAGTACGAGCAGCCAATTTATGGCGAGCAGATTGCATCGCTCAATTTCAGGCAGGGCTTTGCCTGGGTAGAGCGCGATGCGACAACGGGCGAACTGCTTGACCCCTACCAGCGCTTAAGGGGCTTGGCCGAGCAGATGCTGGGCGAGAACACCGCAGCCCAGGATGTGGAGATTGCCGAGGGTGGGGCCGCGGCCATGGCCTATGCGCGACTGCAGTTCGAGGACATCACGCCCGAGGAGCGGCACAGCATCGAGCAGGCCTTGCTGCGCTACTGCGAGCTCGACACCTTTGCCATGGTCATGATCCTAGAGGCCTGGCTGGATTGGGGGCGGGAGGGGTAGGGTGGCTCGGGCGGGTGGGGACGGGCTGCAAGGTTATCGCCAGAGTGCACTCGTATGTCTAATAGTCACCCAGGCCTGGATAGGCAAGAATCAGTAGACCACAAGCTGATGACAAAAGGCACACAGTGCGATACATTCTTACCTTGAAGGCATTTCACTGGAACGCAGACAAGAACGAACAACTTCTCTCGCAGAGAGGGATAGGGTTCGAGCGAGTGGTGGTTGCCATACAGGAAGGCGGTTTGCTAGACATTCGAATTCATCCAAACTCGAGTCGCTATCCCAACCAGCGACTCTTGTTGGTGGAGGTCGATCACTACGTGTACCTCGTCCCAGTGGTTGAGGAACAGTATTACTATTTTCTAAAGACCATCATCCCCAGCCGAAAGGCAACGCAGGAATATGCAGAAAGGACAAAGCGATATGGCCCGACTCACTAAGGAAGAGAAAGAAGTTCTTCGCGACTTCGATGGCGGAGCCTTCAGGTCGGTTGCCACCAAGCGAGAACTGGAGGCGTATCGGGTTGCTGCTCACGCAACAGCATTAAAGGATCGTCGCGTAAATATAAGAATATCGTCTCTTGATCTTGCGGGGCTCCAGGCGAGGGCGCTCCAAGAGGGGCTCCCCTATCAGACGCTTATTGCGAGCGTCTTGCACAAATATGTTAGCGGCCGCCTTGTAGAGAAGGTTCCTCAGTAAAGCCAATTCAACACCACCACGCCTGAGGGGCGGCACAGCATCGAGTGGGCCTTGCTGCGCTGCTGCGAGTTCGACACCTTCGCCATGGTCATGATTCTGGAGGCCTGGCTGGAGTGGGGGCGGGAGTGGGTGAAGCGCAACCGCTAGAACTCAACTGCCACAGATCACTCCTCGTACAATTCAGAGTGCGTGCCCGCCCGAACGAAGGTGATGACATTGCCCTCAAGACGGTAAATGAGCAGGAAGTCGCCGCCAATATGGCACTCGCGGTGGTCAGCCCAGTCTCCCCTGAGGGGGTGGTCTAGCCATTCGGGCCCCAGTGGAGCATCGTTACTGATTAGCAGCAACATGGCCTCTTTTAGGCGCTTCAGGTCGTAGCGGCCCGAACGCGAGAGGCTCTCCCAGTCTTTGAAGAACGTCTTGGTGTAGTCGCACGCTCTGGGCGGCAGGGCCCGCTTACTGCTTGCGAGCTTTCTCGAGGTCATCGATCAGGGCGTCTGCAGAATCAAAACGGGCGGCACGTGTCTTGGCCATCGCGCGAGCTTCTTCCATCGCTACACGGGTTTGCGTGTTGGGCACCTTCAACTCCAGTGGGAAGGCCTGATCGTTGACCACGCGCTTGAGCAGAATGCGTACGGCATCCGACACGGTGAGACCCATGGTCGCCAGTGTCTCGCCCGCCTGCGTCTTTATTTCGTCGTCTACACGCACATGCAACATCTTGGAATGAGCCATGGTTTGAATCCTCCATCCCTGCAATAATGTATCTCAAATGAGATACAGTCAAGCAGGTTTTTGCTTGGTCACCACATTCAAATGGGGGATGGTCCAATCTTGGGCCGATTCGGGCCATGGCCGCCAAGGGCAGTGTTCAAAAAGCCCTGGCCATTCCCGACGGGCTCGACGAGTAGGTTCGTCTTCTCCTCGTTACCAGACCCGCATCAATGCGGTGCTAAGAGCTTTTCGCGATACCTCCGCCGATACGGCTCCCGCTAATTCAACACCACCACGCCCGCGTTGATTGCACTGGCCAAGGTCACCCAGGCCAGGTAAGGCCACAGCAGCATGGCGGCCTTCGGGCAGTAGCCCCGATTGTGAAGAATCAGCAGCAACACCGATAACCAAAGCAGGGGCACCTCGGCCAGGGCCAGGTCGGGCCGCTGCATATAGAAAAACAGCAGGCTCCAGCCAATGTTGAAGAGCGCATTGGCCAACCACAGCACCAGCAACTGCTTGCGCAAGGCCGGCCGATCGGCCGCTGCACTCCAACTGAGCACCCCCGACCACGCCATGAGTCCAAAGAGAATGGTCCATGCGGGTCCGAATGCCCAGTCGGGCGGCTTGAACCACGGCTGGTTGAGCCCGTAGTACCACTCATCGAGGATGGTGAGGCCACCGCCAATTCCAGCGGTGAGAACGGCCAGGAAAGAAGCGACTAGAACAACACGTGCACGTTCACTCATGCACGGGCAAAGCCAAGCAGGTGGGCCACATCCTTCACAAAAATTCTCAGGTGGGCCATGGGCTTGCGGCGAACGAGTCGTTTGTTCATGTAGGAGTCAAAGGTAATCTGCTGCACGTCGCGATCTTTGCAGATTTTCACAAACTGCTCACGCCGCTTGTCGCTGCCGTACCAGAAGCGTTGCAGCAGGCCCAACACCCAGAAGACGCGGCCATGCTCCTTCATGAAGATCTTTCGGGCCTTGGCCAGTACACGCGCATCGCCCGTGCGAAGACTCTCGGCCACGGCATCGGCCGCCAAGCGTCCACCGAGCAGGGCGTAATAAATGCCCTCGCCAGAGGCCGGGGCCACCACGCCGGATGCATCGCCAGCAAGCACCACATTGCGGCCGTTGTCCCAGATGGGCAGGGGCTTGAGTGGAATGGGCGCGCCCTCGCGGCGAATCACCTCAGCGCGATCGAGGCCCGCCATGCGACGCAGCTGCGCCGTGGCCCCACGAAGCGAGAAGCCCTTGTCCATGCTGCCCGTGCCAACACTTAAATAATTTCCATGGGGAAAGACCCAGCCATAGAAGTCGGGCGAGATGAGACCGTTATAGATCACATCGCACCGAACCGGGTCGTAGTCGGACTCGGCCGCCTTGAGTGCAATGGGGTCGGGGGTGCGAAGAATCTCGTGGTAGGCAAAGACAAACTTGCCCTCGTTCGATCGGGCAATGGCCTGCTCGGCCACCTTGGACTTCGCGCCGTCGGCACCAATCACAAAACGCGCCCGCACACTCTGAAGACTGGGGCTGCCCGCGTCTTCGACTAAGAAATGCACTCGGCTAAAGCCCTGGGCATCCATGGCATCAATGCGCTCGAACTTGCCGTCGATGCGCTCGGCCCCATGCGACACGGCCCGTTGCCGCAGCCACTCATCGAAGTGCTCGCGATCGACCATGCCCACATAGCCGTTCTCAATGGGAATGTCCACGCGTTGGTCAGTGGGCGAGACCATGCGCGCACAGTTGATCTTTGCCACGAGCATTTCATCGGGAATCTGGAAGTCGCGAATGGCACGCGGCGGAATGGCGCCACCACAGGGCTTGATGCGCCCGGCCCGATCGAGCATCAGAACGCGAATGCCCGCGCGCGCCAAGTCGTCGGCGGCGGTGGCACCGGCGGGGCCTCCGCCCACCACCACTGCATCGTAGTCAGTCATTTCAGTCTCCTCAATGGGATCAAGCGCGCTGTGAAGGGGAGGCCAATGACAGGTCCTGGCATTGGGCATCGTGTGGAAGTTCGTTGGCGGCAATGGCCTGTGGCTCGGCAATGCCGCGGCCAAGTTGTGCAGCCACCAAAAAGAGCAGGGCCTCGAATGCAAACACCAGCCCGTAGGCAGCCCCCGGTGAATCCATAAAGAATCGAGCAATGTCAGAGAGGCTGGTGCCCAGAAGGCCACCAAGCCCGAAGGCCAATGCCTGTGCGGCACCCCAGAGACCCATGCGAGTGCCCTCGCGCTTGGCCTGTCCCTCACCGGCCAAACGCATCATCGAGGCAATGGCCGCAATCGAGAAGGCCCCATTGGCCAAGCCCAACAAAAACACATTGAGTGCCAGGGGCCAGCCCATGCCCACCTGCCCACCAATCGAGAGGCCGCAGAGGGCCACGGCCGAGGCAATGCAGCCCGAGACCGTCCAAAACCGCAGTGAGCCCAACCGCCGTCCGAAGACATAGCCACTGCCGGCCAAGGCCACGAGAATCATTCCTGCGAGCACACCCGCATGCTGGGTGCCCGAGAGTTGTGTGGACTCACCCGGCGTGTAGCCAAAGACAATGCCCGCGAAGGGCTCAAGAATGAGGTCTTGCGTGCTGAAGGCCAGCATGGAGATGCCAACAAACCAGGTGAACTGCCGGGTGCTGGGCTCGGAGAGCACACTGCGAAGGGCCTCGCGAAAGCGACTGGGTTGATCAAGATAAACACCGGCCTCTTGTGTCACCGCGGGAAGTGGCCCGCCGCGAGACTCAAGACCAAAGATCACCACGGCCGTGAGAATGAATGCACCCAGGGTAACGCCACCGGCCACAGCCAGAAGCCGCTCGGGCGAGAAGGGGTCGAGCAGTGCACCGGCCACACCCGCGGTAATGGCAAAGCCGGCAATCATCATCATCCAGACCAGGGTGGCCGCACCCGCACGACGCCGCTCATTGGTGCGCTTGGCCAAGAGGGTGAGCACCGAGGTGCCACAGGCACTCACACCCACACCAATGAGTGCGAAGCCAAGGGTCACCACAGCAAGGCCCATGCTCGGTGAGTCGCCCATGATGCTGGTGCCCAGACTTGCAAGCCAACCACCGCTGGCGAGTATGGCCATGCCACCCACAATCCATGGTGTGCAACGGCCGGTCTGGTCTGCACCAAAGCCCATGCGGGGTCGCAGCAGCTGCACCACGTAGTGCATGGCCACCAGTGCACCAGGCAACACCGCGGCCAGGCCCAGTTCAACGACCATCACCCGATTCAATGTAGAGGTGGCCAGCACCACCACCGCACCAATGCAGGCCTGCACCAGGCCGAGCCTTGCAATATCAAGCCAGCCAAATCCCTTGTTGCTCGCATGTCTGGATGCCTGCATGGTCTTCCCCCTATGAATCAGTGAAGGCTTCGCAACGCGAAGGCACTGACCATCATTCCGCTGACAAACAAAGGCACACCAAAGCCGCTGTAGAAAAGAGCGCGGTCAATCGGTGCGGCGATGAAATAACGCATAAGAAAGAGCTGGCCCACGATCAGGCCGGCCACGGCCAGGGCGTAAAACGGTGCGCCCCAATTCCATAAAAGTGCCACCACCACGAGTTGGGGCAGGGCCATGATCCAGCAGGCGGTCTTGGCGGCATTGCCTTCACCGAGCTGCACAGGCAGCGAGCGAATGGCCATGCGGCGATCGCCGGCAATGGATTTGAAGTCGTTGAGGGTCATGATGCCGTGGGCCCCCACGCTGTAGAGCAGCGCCAGGGCAATTGAGCGCGCATCGGGCAGGGCCCCGCCAGCCATTACTGCCGCGCCGGTGATCCAGGCCAGGCCTTCATAAGAAATGCCGCAGGCCAGGTTGCCAAACCAGCCGTTTTGTTTGAGCCGAATGGGCGGCATGGAGTAGGCCCAGGCCAGCAGCAGACCCAGCAGTGCAGCGAGAAACCCCCAGGGGCCCAACTGCGTGGCCACCACCAGCGAGAGTCCTGTCCAGACAATGGCAATGTAGAGGCCCCAGCGGCCGGGGATGCGCCCCGATGGGATGGGCCGGTTGGGCTCGTTGATGGCATCGACATGCCGATCGAACCAATCGTTGACGGCCTGGCTGGTGGCGCAGACCATGGGGCCGGCCAGCACAATGCCCCAGACCACCAGTTCAATCTGCTCGGCAATCGGCACGCCCGAGGCCACCACCCCGCAGGCAAAGGCCCACATGGGCGGAAACCAGGTAATGGGCTTGAGCAGCTCAGTGAAAGCGAAGAGATTCGGACGGGTGAGGGCTGCCATTCCTGCATTTTCCTCTTGACATTTGCTAGCGTCAATTGCAAGTTACACTTCAAGCAAGGCCAAGCGCGAAAAGAGAGGGCACCGTGAGAGCAGGATTGGGCGATACCGCAGGGGTGCGCACCGGCGGCCGGGCAGTGGTCATTGGCAGCGGCTTTGGCGGCCTGGCCGCCGCCATTCGGCTCTGCGTCAAGGGCTACCGCGTCACCGTCCTCGAGCGGCTCGACACCCCGGGTGGCCGAGCAGTGGTCTACGAGCAAGATGGCTTCACCTTCGATGCCGGCCCCACCATTATCACCGCGCCCTTTTTGCTCGAAGAGCTCTTTGAGTTGGCGGGTGCAAACTTCCACGACGAGGTCGACCTTCGGCCCATGTCACCCTTCTACCGAATTCGCTTTCACGACGGCAGCCACTTCGACTACTGGGGCGATGCCGAGCGCATGCGCGCCGAGGTGGCCCGGGTCTCGGCCGACGATCTCGCAGGCTACGACAACTTCATGAGAGAGGCCGAGCGCTGTTACGAGTTGGGATACCAAGAACTCGGCACCGCCCCTTTCGAGACCATTCCAGATCTACTCCGTGCGGTGCCTTCCATGCTTCGAATGCGTGCCTGGGAGTCCATCCTCACCATGGCCCGGCGTCACTTCAAGAGCCACAAGCTTCAACAAGTCTTTAGCTTTCACCCACTGCTCATCGGCGGGAATCCAACGAATGTCACCTGTGTCTACAGCCTAATTGCATCGCTCGAGCGCCGCTTTGGGGTGCACTCGGCCATGGGCGGCACGGGCGCCATTGTCAGTGCCATGGTTCGCCTGCTCAAGCGAGTCGGCGGTGAATTGCGGCTCTCGGCCGAGGTCGATCGAATTGTGGTCGAGTCGGGCCGCGCCAGGGGCGTCACGCTCAAGAGCGGCGAGCGCATCGAGGCCGATATGGTGGTCTCGAATGCCGATGCCGCCTGGACATACCAGACGGCACTCGCGGGCACCGAGCGCACCGTCTGGACAGACCGCAAGGTGCAGAAGTCGAACTATTCCATGGGCCTCTTCGTTTGGTACTTCGGCACACGGCGTCGCTACGATGCTCTGCCCCACCACATGATTCTCATGGGCCCACGCTACGAGGGCCTGCTCAACGACATCTTCGAGCGCAAAGTCTTGTCCGAGGATTTCAGCCTTTACTTGCATCGGCCCACCGCCACCGACCCCAGCCTGGCCCCCAATGGCTGCGACACCTTCTATGTGCTCTCGCCCGTGCCCCACCTCGATGCCAATATCGATTGGAGCGCCATGAGCGAGCCCTATCGACTCCGCATTCAAAAGCACCTGGAAGACACCCTTCTGCCCGGCCTCTCAGCCAGCATTGTTACGTCTAAGGTGGTGGCTCCGCCCGACTTCGAATCGCGGTACTTGTCATTCAAGGGTGCGGCCTTTGGCATGGAGCCCAGGCTCTTGCAGAGTGCATGGTTTCGTCCCCACAACCGCAGCGAAGATGTCAAAGGCCTCTACCTTGTGGGGGCCGGCACCCATCCCGGCGCGGGCATACCGGGGGTGCTCACCTCGGCCAAGGCCTTCGACTCTCTGGTGCCTGTGTGCGTCTAGACACCAACGCCTCTGCGCAAGACACCCGCGGCCCTGCGCAGCCGCCGCAAGATGCGCTCATGCGCGATGGCTCCAAGACATTCTTTGCCGCCTCGCGGCTGCTGCCCGCGCGCATTCGTGCCGCCGCGGTCGACCTCTATGCCTTCTGCCGAGTGGCGGACGATGCAGTCGACCAATCCGGCGCCAGCCCCGAGGTCATGCGCGAACTCCACGCGCGACTCGATGCCATCTACTCCGAGCGGCCATTTCCTATTGCGGCCGATCAGGGCTTTGCCCGTGTGGTGCGCGAGCATCGTCTTCCGCGTCGCCTGCCGCTGGCCTTGCTCGAGGGCTTTGAGTGGGATGCCGAGGGCAAGCGCTACGAAACCTTGGAAGACGTTCACGATTACGGCGCACGAGTGGCAGGCACCGTGGGGGCCATGATGGCGCTCATCATGGGCGTGCGCGAGGCCCGCGCAATGGCCCGCGCCTGCGAACTCGGTGTGGCCATGCAACTCACCAACATTGCCCGCGATGTGGGCGAAGACGCCCGCATGGGCAGGCTCTATCTGCCACGCCAGTGGCTTCGCGAAGAGGGCGTGGATCCCGATGCATGGCTTGCACAGCCCCAAGCAGGTGACGGCATTGGCCGTGTCACCCAGCGTTTACTGCTCGCCGCAGATGAGCTCTACAGCCGCGCCGAAGAGGGGGTCTGTTTCCTGCCCCGGGGCTGCCGGCCCGCCATATTGGCCGCGCGCCATATTTATGCAGATATCGGCCGCGAGATTCGTCGCGTCGATTGCAATACAGTCGATCGCCGTGCCGTGGTGCCAGGCCTTCGCAAGCTTCAGCGGCTTGCGCAGAGCGTGCCATCTATTCTGCTGGCACCAAAGATGCCGCGTGGCCACACGCCGCTCCCGGCCATTCGATTTTTGGTCGAGGCCGCCGGCGTGAGCATGCGTGTCATTCCGCCGCGAACGGTCGAGGAAAAAGCCGGCTGGATGGTCGATCTCTTCATTACGCTCGCCGAGCGCGAGCGCATTGCCAAGTCGCTATATGCGTCGGGGCATGCGCCAGGGCAGCATCCAACGCACAACACCTGATCGAACCCTTGGCAGGTGCAGGGTCTCGTGAAAGGCCTGCACCGTCTCGCCCAACAGGGTCTGCTCCACCACCGATCGCATGTAGAAGGGCGTGTCTTCGAGTGACTTCAGAGGACGCGGTGCCGCGGCATTGGGGTCCGAGCGAATCGAGTGGTCCACGCCCCAGAGGCCCCTCGGCATTTTCTGACGCGGGCCCAGCGCAAACTCGCTCACCTCTCCGTTGGGATGAAACCGCGCAGTAATTAGCCGCGAACTCTCATGGGCGGCGGCCTGCGTCATGGCGCGGTCGCGAACATCGTAGGTCACGGCCACACTGCCGTCTTTCAGTTCTGCGCGTGACCAGTCCCACTCATGGAAAGGCACGTGGATGGGCTCGTCGCCCTCGTTGGAGTCGAGATAGCCATGGCCCTCCCAGCGCAGTCTGGGTGACTCGAAGTCAACCGAGATGCGGGCCTTCGGTGCAAGTGGCCCCCAGCGGTGCCGCCCATTGGCATCGATGTTCTGCTGGTAGTGAAAGAAGCGATCGGCGCTGAGTCGAATCTGGCCGCGGACCTTTCTCGGAATGGGCACCGACCATTCATCTACATCAATCAGAAGCTCGCGCCCGGTCCACTGCAACTGGCTGGGGCCAATCTGAAAATGCTGGGCATCGCGGGACATAAAACGGGCACTGCGCTCGGTCATGCACCAGCGCGATTGGCCCGGTGAATAGAGCGCAACATTCAAACAAACATGGTTGTTGGGGTCGGCCTTGCCATGGTCTGCCCCAGCCCAGTGGTAGTAGGGCGAGAAGACACTGCCAACAAAGGCAATGATGGTGATGCCATGCTGACCGCAGTCACTCAGCCCATCGACATACCACCAGAGATAACCACCCGGCTCGACGAACTGATCGAATCGAGGTGTGCCATCAGGGTTGCGGCCGCCAGTCGACCCGAGAGCGCTGCCATTGGAACCCCCGCGCCCGGATGCACGCTGCCCCCCGCCAGGAAGAGCCCCGGCAGTTCCGATTGGGCCGAGGGCCTGTGAAAGACTGAGGTCCAGCCGTGGGGTGCTCGGCCGTAGAGTGCGCCGCCCGTGGCCGGAAAGCGCCGATGAAATTGCACCGGGGTGGTCAAGGCCATGAGACTGGTGTGCGGGTCGAGCCGAAGGCCACAGCGTGAGAGGTGAGAAAAGGCGCTGCTCGTGCATGCATCGAACTCCTGATTGGAAAAGGCCGCCCCGGCGTCTCCTTTGGCGGGGGCATTGATTAAAAGAAAGAGGCGCTCATCGCCTTGTGCAGTCGCATCCGCTACGCCGTTGCGTGGCCCCACAGAGCCGATGCCAGTGGGGTGCGTGGTGGCACTCACTGGGCCACGGTCTTGGGCGCAGACATAAATCGTGGGGCGCCTTGGCAGTCGGCCCCGATCGAAGATGTCTTTGAACTCCTGCTCATAGGGCGACTGAAAAAATACATTGTGGAAGTCGAGTCGACAATCGGTGCTCGCCGTCATGGCCCAAGTGAGTGCAGACAGAGACCGAGGCCGTGTTTCTTTGCCGCGAACGGCCTTGCGCACCTTCTTGCCCAGAAGGCCTTCGTAGAGCGCAGCCACATCGCCAGTGAAGACTACCGCATCGCAGTGCAGCTCCTCGCCACTGGCCAGGCGAACACCGCTTGCGCGGTCGTTGTTGACCAGTATCTCCACCACATCCTTTGAGTAGTGAAGCCGCGCACCCAAGTCGGTGGCGGCCTTGGCCATTGCATTGCCCAGGGCCTGCATGCCACCGCGGGCCTGCCAGACACCGCGCATTTCAACGTAGGCAATCAGCATCAAGGTGGCCGGGGCCTGCCAGGGCGAGCCCCCGCAGTAGGTGGCATAGCGCGCAAACAACTGGCGCAGCCGAGCATCCTTGAAATGGCGGCCCAGGCTCTTCCAGAGACTCTGCATGGGCCCAATGCTGGTGAGCAAGGCCAGGCCCGCGGGCCCCAGGTCGGTGCTCATCGACCAGAGGCTTGGCCGACTCGATCGCATATAACCCGATTCGAGTCGTGTATAGAGTGCTTTGGCCTCTTGCGAGAAGCGCACGAAGCGGGCGGCCTCATCGCCACCGGCGAACTCCGCAATGGCCTGCTCGGTGGCCTGTGGGTTGTCGTGTAAATCGAACCACTGGTCTGCATCCCAGGCATGGCGCGCAAGAATTGGCAGTCGCTGCAACTCCACGTAGTCGCTCAGCCGCTTGCCGGCCGCATGCAGCAGGTCTTCAAAGACCCATGGCATGGTGATCACCGTGGGGCCAGAATCAATGGGCCGCTGCGAAATGAGTTGTTGGTGAATTTTGCCCCCGGGGGCCTCTGCGGATTCAAAGAGATCCACGGCCACGCCCTGGCGCGCAAGATCCACGGCACAGGCCAGGCCACCCATACCCGCGCCCACCACAATCACACTGCGTTGAGCGCCACCCGAGGGGCTACGCATGCATGGCCTCTTGCATGCATACGGTGCTGCCTTGCCACTGACCCCGTGACGCCAGAATGCGAAAGCGAACGAACATGGTCTCGGAGAAGAACCCGTTGGCATAGGCCGATGCAATGGCCTGGTGGTGACCACCGCTGTGGGCGTAGTCGGTCATGGCCTGAGCCGACTCCCAGACACTGAATGTCGCCTGCCGCAGCAGGGGCGCCTCGCCAAGGCCTGCCGCAAGCAGGCATCCCTGCGCATTCTTTAAATCGGCCTCGGCCGCGGGGGAACGGGCCCAGAACGAGGCCGCCTTGTGTGGACGAATCGATGCCCGAGTCAGGGCTGCGAGTGGCTCGCCGTCTGCCACGGCAAGTGTGGGATTTGCTGTGAGGCCGTGGCCCGACCAACTGCCTCGAACCGAGTAGGGGGCGAGCAGAAACACAGCCGTCTCAATGGCGTGGGCCGCATAGGCGGCAAGACGCTCGCCCGACTCAAAGAACGATTCGGCGGCCGCTCGGTCATTGAAGGCGGCAAAGTAGCCCTGGTGGTCCAGGCCGGGCGCAAGTCCAAAGCCGGCCTCGCGGCCCGAGCCCAGGGTCTTGTCAAAGAGAAGGTGCTTGGGTGGATTCGCAGGCAGAACCGATGCGGCCAATTGCCAGAGGCCCCAGCCAATCGACGAACTGCGCAGGCGAGTCAGTGCAAGAACAACAAAAGAGGGCGAAGCAGAAGCGGCCGCGGCCAGTGAGTCCTCTGCCTCACTCCTCGTCGTCGTCGGGCCCTTCAATGCCAAATCGCCGCAGCTTCACATAGAGGCTCTGGCGCGAGAGGCCAAGCATCTCTGCCGCCGAGGCGCGATTGTTTTTGGTGAGCTTCAGCGCGGCCTCAATGCAGAGCTTCTCAATGAGATCGACGGTCTCGCCGACAATCTCTTTCAAGGGCATGCGGCCCACCAGAGCGGCAAGGTCGGCGCCGCTGCGGCCCATGGGCGCATTGGGCTCAGTGGAGACATCGAGTCGACGATTGACATCGCGCACCACAAAACCAAGCATGGTCTCGGGGCCCAAATTAAACGAAACACCCGAGAGCTCCACCGGAACACTCAGCCCCGACTCGCTCACCAGCTGTGTAGAGAAGAGCCGCACACTGCCGCCCTGCGCGAGGCTGTTGATCATGACCAGCAAATCGGTGTTGGCACGGCCCAGCCAGCGGTTGAGTGATTCGCCAATAATCTGGCCGGCATGGGGCGTCTGAATTTGCTCGAGGAATGCGGGATTCACATGACGAATAATGCCGCGGGCATCGGTGATCACCAGCCCATCGCTGATGCGGTGCATGGCCTCCAAAACAGAGGCATCTTCGGCTGCAGAGGGCAGGCCACTGGGTGGCTCCACGCGAATCAAGAAGACGGTCTCGGATTCCTGTCGCAGACAAGAGACCGCGGTGCGTGCTCGAGCGCTGCCTTGCCCATAGCTGAGTTCGGTCTCGCTGGCGCGGCCCGATCCGTTGACCTGCTGCAGCAATAGCTGCGCGGCCTGCAGGGAAGCCTTGTCGATGAGGTCATCGAAGACCATTCCCGAGAGCGCAGTGAGTTCGCGGTTAAAGAAGAAGCCCGCGGCCCGATTGCACTCAATCACTTCATGGGTGCGCGCGCGAATCACCAGGATGGGGTCGCGCACCAAATCAAAGAGGGTGCGGTATTCGTGCTCGAGCCTGCGCAGCCGGCTGTAGTCCTTCTCCATGTGCTGCTGCGCTTCGACCAGACGCGACTGCAGCGTGGCAAGTGGGCGCAGATCGCGGCCAATGGCCACCATGCGCCCATCGCTGCCCACACGCACCAGCGAGAAGAGCACCGGAATTTCTTTTCCATCGGGCTGGAGCTGATTGATATGCCGCCAGCGCGCGTGGATCTCGCCAGCCTGCACCAGTGAGAGCATCTCGCGGACCTTTGGCCGGCTCTCGGTGGTGACCAACGACTCCCAGCTCGCGCCAATCCAGTCACGAAAGAATGGGGCTGTCCACGATTCGGCACTGGCCGCAACATCGCGCACCACGCCGTTGGCATCGAGTATTAGGGCGAGGTCGGCCGCGGCCTCAACCAAGGCCGCACTGGCCTGCGCATCGAGGCCAGCAATCTCGCCGCGGGCGCCCTCAATCCGACCCATGGAGGCTCCGCTTGGCAAGAAGAAGGGACTCTGCGGCGGCAACCGCCTGGGGCGCATCGCCGGTGATGAGGTCGGCGCCGGCCTGCTGGGCCAGCGTGGGGAAGAGTGTGACCGCGGGACCACCAATCATGATCAAGGGCACGTAATTTTTGTTCTTCTGACGGCAGATTTGGCGCAGTCGAAGTATAAAAGCGGCGGCCAATTTCATTTCGTTCTCGGAGCCAATCGAGAGGCCAATGAGCTCGCTCTGCGAGTGTGCGGCCGCCTCAAGAAGGTTGGGCTCCTCGGTGGCCTCGTGGAGTTGCACCGACCATCCTTGGCGCGCAAAGAATGCGCCCACCATCATCAGGCCCAAACGGTGTTGGCCACCGGGCATTCCAGTGAGGAAGATGGCGGGTCTGCCACCGGAAGGAACGCGTGGATGGGGTTCGGAGTGAAAGCGCTCGAGGAGTTCGTTGAAGACCCGCTGCAGATTCCACAGCCCAATGGTGACATCGGCAAAGCTACAAGTGTCCATGACCCAGCGCTCACCGAGCAGGCGGGCCGCGGGCTGAATCAACTCGAGAAAGACCGACTCAACCGGAAGCCCGTGTTCGATGCGTTGTTCAACAAAGGCCAGGCATTCGGGGGAAGAGGGCCCCAGGCTAAGGTCGGCCAGACGAACCACGTCGGCGTAATGCGGGTGGGATTGATCGAAAGACAGGGCCTGGGAGAGCCGCTCTAACAGGGTTTCACCCGCCTCCAAACTCTTACCGGCTGGGCCTTGGCCGCGCTCGAGCACCGCAAGCCGAGGGATGACTTCTCGGGTGAGAAGGGAGAGAAAGTCCTCGGACTCTCTTGGTTTGGGTTGGCCTGCATTCATGGGGTTTCCCCTAGTCTTCGACAACATCATCCGCCCATTCGATGGGACTGTCGACCACTATCTGCTCAACCTTTGTCTTTGTCAACTTTAATTGATGTCAAATAAAATTGACAATTGACAGGTGCCGTCCTAGAGTCAGATCAGGAAGGACCTTCTTATGTATGGAGACGCACCGATGACGGGTTGGGCCCACGCCCCAGAGCAGACCGCTGGTACGCGACTCCTCTATACCGAGGAGCAGCGCCGCAGGCGAGACACATCCGCCTGGACCCTTGTGCAGGGCGGTCTTGCGCCCGTTCAGTTCGTCGTCTTCCTCGTCAGTCTTGCGCTTGTTGTGCACTACCTTCTCACTGGCGATGGCCTGGAATGGGCGGCCTGGTCGGTGGTGGCCAAGACGGCCACGCTCTATCTCATCATGGTCACCGGCGCCATCTGGGAGAAGGTGGTCTTCGGTCAATACCTGTTTGCCGAGTCCTTCTTCTGGGAGGACGTCTTCAGCATGCTGGTCATTGCCCTTCACACGGCCTACCTCGTGGCCTGGTTCCAGGGCGAGGCGTGGCTGAATTTCGAGCAGCAGATGTGGCTCGCCCTTGCGGCCTACTTCACCTATGTCATCAATGCCGGTCAGTTCCTCTGGAAGCTGCGCCTCGCGCGCCAGGAGGCCCTTGCATGAATGCTCGCAGCCCCCTGGCCCCAACGGCCAATGCCGATCCCGACTGGAAGCCCATTGCAGCGCCCACATCGGGTGGCTCTGAGACGGCCGCAGATTCCATCCTTCGCGAGCGCGGTCAGCAGTCGGTCTTCTGCGGCCTCACCAGCATCATCTGGCTGCATCGCAAGATTCAAGATGCCTTCTTCCTGGTGGTGGGCTCACGCACCTGCGCCCATCTCATTCAATCCGCCGCGGGCGTAATGATCTTCGCCGAGCCCCGCTTCGGCACCGCCATCATCGATGACCGCGACCTTGCAGGATTGGCCGATGCCAACACCGAGCTCGATCGCGTGGTCGAGGAACTGCTCTCGCGTCGCCCCGACATTCGCATGCTCTTTCTGGTGGGCTCCTGCCCGTCTGAAGTGATCAAGCTCGATCTGAGTCGCGCGGCCGAGCGTCTCTCGCAGCGGCATTCCCCGGCGGTGCGCATTCTCAACTACTCGGGCAGCGGCATCGAGACCACCTTCACACAGGGCGAGGATGCATGCCTGGCCGCCCTGGTTCCCCAGCTCGAAGTCTCCGAGCAGGGGGTCGAGCTCATTGTGGTCGGCAGCCTTCCCGACATGGTCGAAGACCAGCTCGTTGAATCGCTCACCCGCATGGGCATTGACCGAGTCGCCTGCCTGCCTGGTCGTCGCGCCAACGGCATGCCCGTTGTTCACCCCAATGCACGCTTTCTGCTGGCCCAGCCGTTTTTGTCCGACACCGCCAAGGCCTTGGTCGGCCGCGGGCTGACCCACATCCCCAGCCTCTTCCCCTTCGGTGGCGAAGGCACGCAGGCCTGGCTTGAATCTGCGGCTGCGGCATTCAACGTCGACACCACCCTGGTCGAGAATGTCTGTGCCCCAGGCCGCGCTCGCGCCACGCAGTCACTCAGCCGCGCCCGCGAGGCTCTAAAAGGCAAGCGGGTCTTCTTCTTCCCCGATTCGCAACTGGAATTGCCACTGGCGCGTTTTCTTCATCGCGAACTGGGCATGCAACTCCTTGAAGTGGGTGTGCCCTATTTGCATCGCGGCCTGATGGCCCAAGAGCTCGCAGCCCTCGAGGGAAGCGGTGTACAGATTTCGGAGGGGCAAGACCTTGCCAAACAGCTCGATCGTTGTCGTGCCATGAAGCCCGACCTCATCGTCTGTGGGTTGGGCCTGGCCAATCCGCTTGAAGCCGAAGGCTTCACAACCAAGTGGTCGATTGAACTGGTGTTCAGTCCTGTGCATGGGTTTGAGCAGGCCGCCGATCTGGCGAACCTCTTTGCCCGTCCCTTTGATCGACGCAGTCGCATTGCCCATGATTGGCAGAAGGGAAGGCCTGGCCTATGAAACTCACACTCTGGACTTACGAGGGTCCCCCTCACGTGGGCGCCATGCGCGTGGCCACGGCCATGCAAGGTGTCCACTATGTCTTGCATGCACCGCAGGGCGATACCTACGCCGATCTTCTCTTCACCATGATCGAGCGTCGCAACCGCCGCCCGCCGGTTACCTACACAACCTTCCAGGCCCGTGATCTGGGCAAAGACACGGCCGAGATGTTTCAGAAGGCGGCCCGCGAGGCCGTTGAACGCCACAAGCCCGAAGCCCTCTTGGTGGGAGCCTCGTGCACGGCTGAGCTCATTCAGGACGACCCGGGTGGCCTGGCCGAGGCACTCGGACTCGACATCCCAGTGGTGCCACTCGAACTGCCTGCCTATCAGCGCAAAGAAAACTGGGGCGCCTCCGAAACCTTCTATCAAATCGTTCGCCAGCTCGCCATTAAAAACGAGGCCGACGGCAGTCGGACCCACAACACATCCTTGTTCTCCGAGTGCAAGGTGCCACTGCGCGCGCCCCGCTGCAATATTCTTGGCCCCACGGCCCTGGGCTTTCGCCACCGCGACGACCTCACCGAGATTCGCCGCCTATTGGCGGCCATTGGTGTCGAGGTCTCGGTGGTGGCGCCCTGGGAGGCCCGGCCCCGCGACCTCGCGCGCCTGCCCGAGGCCGACTTCAATGTGGTGCTCTATCCCGAGACGGCCAATGGCGTGGCCTCATATCTCAAGCGCATGTTTGGGCAGCCCCACACCACGGCCATCCCCATTGGCATGAAGGCCACCGAAGACTTTGTTCGCGAGGTGGCCGAGCTCGCCGATCTCGATGCCAACACGGCCGTGACACTCGCACGGGCCTCCTTCGGTGCAAGGGCCTCTTGGTACTCGGCATCGGTCGACTCCACCTACCTCACCGGCAAGCGCGTGTTTATTTTTGGTGATGCCACCCACGCCCTGGCGGCTGCGCGAGTCGCAGCCACCGAGATGGGCTTCGAGGTGGTGGGCCTGGGCAGCTACAGCCGTGAGTTCGCACGCGATATTCGCGACCTGGCCAAGAGCCTCGAGATCGAGCCTCTCATTAGCGATGACTACCTAGAGGTCGAGGCCGCCATTGCCAAGGCCGCACCCGATCTGGTCTTGGGAACCCAAATGGAGCGCCACATTGCCAAGCGCCTGGGCATCCCCTGTGCAGTCATCTCCGCACCCGTGCATGTCCAAGATTTCCCAGCCCGCTACTCACCGCAGATGGGCTTTGAAGGCGCCAACGTGCTCTTCGATACCTGGGTCCATCCGCTCATGATGGGGCTCGAAGAGCACCTCATCGGAATGTTCCGAGACGACTTCGAGTTCAACGAATCGGCCGGTGCATCGCACCTGGGTGGCCATGCCCCGCTCGGCGATTGCGCCGAGTCGGTGGCCGAAAAAACCAAGACCGCGACAGATGGCGCGCCAATATCGGTGCCGGGCGCAACGAGCGTTTCGGCATCGCAGCCCACTGCAGGCGTGCCGCAGTGGGCCAAAGAGGCCGAGGCCGAACTTGGAAAGATTCCCTTCTTTGTTCGCAAGAAGGCCCGGGCCAACACCGAGCGCTTCGCGACCGATCGGGGCATTGCGCTGATCACCAAAGAAACACTCTATGAGGCCAAGGCCCACTATGCGCGCTAGCGCATCGCAGAACGCACCCGTGGGGGTCCCCATGCGACTGGTGGTGGTCACCATGGACACCCACCTCTCGTCGGCCACGGCCGCTGCCGCAGCCCGCCTGGCCAAGCGGCATCCCGGTCTTCGTGTGGAGATGCATGCCGCCTCTGAATACAGTGCGGATGCCGAGTCCCTGCGCCGCTGTCGCGAGGCCATTGAGTCGGCCCATGTGGTCTTGGTCTCTATGTTGTTTCTCGAAGACCACTTCATGCCGGTGATCGATCTCCTCAAGAAGCGGCGTGAAAAACTCGATGCACTGGTCTGCATCATGTCGGCCCCCGAAGTGGTCAAGCTCACCCACATGGGGCGCTTCGATATGTCCAAGCCTGCAACCGGCCCCTTGGCTCTGCTCAAGCGGCTTCGCGGTGGACAGAAAGAATCCACAGAAGAGGGCGCCTCGGGCCGAAGCGTGAAGGCCGGTGGCGGCGCAGCGCAGATGCGCATGCTGCGTCGACTGCCCAAGATTCTGCGTTTCATTCCCGGCACCGCCCAAGACGTTCGCGCTTATTTCTTAAGCCTGCAGTACTGGATTGGTGGCTCCGATGAAAACATGGAGAGCCTTGCAGGCTTGCTCATCAATCGCTACGCCGGCGGTGAGCGCAGCGATTGGCGCGGCCGACTCGTGGTCAATGAGCCCGTTGAGTATCCCGACACCGGTGTCTATCACCCGCGCATGTCCGGCCGCATCGCTGCGCAGTCCAAAGGCCTTCCAGGACTGCGCTCTAACAAGCCCCGCGTGGGCCTGCTTCTTCTTCGTTCGTATCTGTTGGCTGGAAACACAGCCCATTACGACGGTGTGATCGATGCCTTGGAGGCCAAGGGCCTCACGGTGGTGCCTGCCTTTGCCATGGGCCTCGATGCCCGGCCCGCCATCGAGGCCTTCTTCATGAATCAAGACCAAGTCACGGTCGATGCCGTGGTGGCCCTCACTGGCTTCTCGCTCGTGGGCGGGCCGGCCTACAACGATGCACAGGCGGCCGAAGAGATGCTCGCCAAGCTCGATGTTCCCTATCTCGCAGCCCACCCCCTGGAGTTTCAGTCGCTGGCCGACTGGGGCGCTTCTGGCCGCGGCCTCATGCCCGTTGAATCGACCATCATGGTGGCCATCCCCGAACTCGATGGCGCCACCGGCCCCATGGTCTTTGGTGGCCGCCCCGGCGCTGCAGGCCAAACCTGCCAGGGCTGTGCACGCGGCTGCCGCTTTGAAAATCTTCGCTCACCGCAGGACATGGTCTCCTGCCCCGATCGCGCCGAGATGCTCGCCGCCCGTGTGGCCAAGCTGGTTTCACTGCGCCGCACTCCGCACCAAGAGCGTCGCGTGGGCCTGGTGGTCTTCAACTTCCCGCCCAATGGGGGCAGTGTAGGCACGGCGGCCCACCTCTCGGTATTTGAATCGGTCTTTGCCACCCTCGAATCGCTTCGCGATAAAGGCTATGGGGTCGAGATGCCCGAGTCGCCCGCGGCCATTCGCGAGGCACTGCTCAATGGCAATCGCCAAGACCATGGCTGCGATGCCAATGTCTTGGCCACCTATCCCGTGGCGGACTACCTTCGCGAGGAAACCCATCTGGCCGACATCGAGGCCTGCTGGGGCCGCGCACCGGGCAAGCAACTCACCAACGGCAAGAACTTCTTCCTCCTGGGCATGAGCTTTGGCAATGTCGATCTCTATGTTCAGCCAGGCTTCGGCTACGAGGGCGATCCCATGCGCCTGCTCTTCGAGCAGGGCCACACCCCCACCCATGCATTCGCCGCCTTCTATCGCCACCTGCGCACGCGGCGTGAGTTGAATGCAGTGGTGCACTTTGGCACCCACGGCGCCCTTGAATTCATGCCCGGCAAACAGGCGGGAAGCTCGGGCGCCTGCTGGCCCGATCGCCTCATTGCAGACCTGCCCAACTTCTACATCTACGCGTCGAACAATCCGTCCGAGGGCACCATTGCCAAGCGCCGCTCCTCGGCCACGCTCCTGAGTTACCTCACTCCATCGGTGACCGAGGCAGGCCTCTACCGCGGCCTCTCCGAACTCAAGCAGACCATCGACCGTTGGCGCTCGCTCGAGCCCATCTCACAAATTCTCGAGGCGCAGGGGCGTGCTGCCAATCTTGCTGAGCGCGAGTCGCTTCGAGTGGTCATTGCCGAGCAGGCCCAGGCCATCGAGATGCCTTTTGCCGCCAATCAGTCACTCGCTCTGCACACCGCTGCGAGCGCACCCGAAGAGATTCACCAGGCAGTCAACGCCATTGATGCCGCGGTGCTGCAGCTCGCAGCCCAGTTGCAAGAGTGGGAGACCACACTCATTCCGCAGGGCCTGCATGTCTTGGGCCGCACGCCCAGTCTCGATCAACGCCGCGACATTCTTCGCGCCATGTCACGGGCCCATCGGCCCATGGTCAGCGATGCCCGTGTCAACGAGGCCATCGACTGCATCATCGATTCGAAGGGCACTGCAGGCGATGCCGCCGCCCAACAGAAGGCCACCCAACTCATGGGCGACTTCGAGGGCGCCGAGCAGATGGCCACACTCCTGGTGCGTGTCAATCGCGAGCTCCAGGTCAATCACGAACTCGATTCACTTCTTCATGCGCTCGATGGCGGCTTCGTTCGCCCCGCGCCCGGTGGCGATCTCTTGAGAACCCCCGAGGTCTTGCCCACTGGTCGCAATCTGCATGGATTCGATCCCTTCCGCATGCCGAGTCGATTCGCATGGGTCGATGGCCAGCGACAGGCCGAGCGGCTTTTGGAGAAGCACACCGACCTGGGCCATGCATTCCCAGAGTCCATTGCCATGGTGCTCTGGGGCACCGACAACCTCAAGACCGAGGGCGGTCCACTGGCCCAGGCCATGGCACTCATGGGTGCCAAGCCACGCTTCGATAGCTTCGGGCGACTGGCAGGTGCGAGTCTCATTCCACTTCAAGAATTGGGCCGACCACGTGTGGATGTCTTGGTCACCCTCTCGGGCATCTTCCGCGACCTCTTGCCGCTGCAGATCCGCATGCTCGCCGAGGCCGCCTTCTTGGCCGCAGAGGCCGAAGAGCCCACCGATCAGAACTTCATTCGCAAGCATGCCCTGGCCCACATGGCCAAGTTCGGTGTCGATATTGAAACCGCCAGCCTGCGTGTCTTTGGCAATGCCGACGGTGCCTACGGAGCCAATGTGAACCACCTGATTGAGCAGGGCTGCTGGCAGGACGAAGACGAGCTCGCCGACTGCTATGCACGCCGTAAGGGCTTTGCCTATGGCCGCAATGGCCGGCCGAGCAGCCAGCCCGCGGTGCTGCAGTCGGCCCTGGCCCATGTCGATCTGGCCTATCAGAACCTCGAGTCCCTCGAGGTCGGCGTGACCACGGTCGACACCTACTTCGACACCTTGGGTGGTGTGAGCCGCGCCATACGCAAAGCAAAAGGTGGACGCGATCCACAGGTTTACATTGGCGACCAGACCACCGGTGCTGGCGTGGTTCGCACGCTGTCTGAGCAGGTGGCCTTGGAGACCCGCACCCGCATGCTCAATCCCAAGTGGTATGAGTCCATGCTCGAGCACGGCTACGAAGGCGTTCGACAGATCGAGGCCCACCTCACCAACACCATGGGCTGGAGTGCCACCACAGGGCAGGTGCAGCCCTGGGTTTATCAGCAACTCACGCAGACCTTCTTAATGGACCCAGCCATGCGCGATCGGCTGGCCGAATTGAACCCAGCTGCATCGGCCAAGCTCGCCGGTCGGCTGCTCGAAGCCAGTGACCGTCAGTACTGGTCCCCCGATGAACAGACCCTTGCCGCGCTTCGCGAAGCCGGTGAGGCCTTTGAAGACCGACTCGAGGGCGTTATGCCCCAGGGAGCCACCACTTGAATACCGTCAGCGTTCCCTTCTCAGAAATTCGCCGCGCCTCGTCCCCGCCCGATGGCGAGGGCAGTCTCCAGGTGCAACTCGACCCCAACCTAAAAATTGGCAATGCCAAGGTCTTTGCCGTCTACGGCAAGGGCGGCATCGGCAAGAGCACCACCTCAAGCAATCTCTCGGTGGCCTTCTCGAAATTGGGCAAGCGTGTGCTGCAGATCGGCTGCGACCCCAAACACGACTCCACCTTCACCTTGACCAAGTCGCTCATGCCCACGGTCATCGATGTCTTGGAGTCCGTGGACTTCCACCCTGAAGAGCTGCGCATCGAAGACTTCGTCTACACCGGCTACAACGGCGTGATGTGCGTCGAGGCCGGCGGCCCGCCCGCGGGCACGGGATGCGGTGGCTATGTGGTGGGGCAGACCGTGAAACTCTTAAAGGAACACCATCTGCTCGATGAGACCGATGTGGTGATCTTCGACGTATTGGGCGATGTGGTCTGCGGTGGATTTGCAGCACCCCTGCAGCATGCCGATCGCGCACTCATTGTCGCGGCCAACGACTTCGACTCCATCTTCGCCATGAATCGAATTGTTCAGGCCATTGGTGCGAAGGCCAAGAACTACAAGGTGCGGCTCGGCGGTGTGATTGCCAATCGAAGTGCAGAGACCGACCAGATCGACAAGTTCAGCGATCGAGTGGGCTTGAATCGCCTTGCACATTTCCCCGACCTCGATGTGATTCGTCGCAGTCGCCTGAAGAAGTCCACCCTGTTTGAGATGGAGTCTTCGCCCGAACTCGAGGCCGTGCAAAACGAGTACCTTCGTCTTGCTGCGCGCCTCTGGGCCGGCACCGACCCCTTGGCCCCCGAGTCCCTCAAAGATCGGGAAATCTTCGACCTCCTGGGATTCGATTGATGCAAGAGGCGGCTTACATCGAGCGGCGCGAGAAGATCGAGACCTATTTCGATCGCACGGCGGCCGACGCCTGGGCGCGACTCACCTCCGATGCACCGGTTAGCGGTATTCGTGCCACAGTGCGTGCGGGCCGCGAGCAGATGCGCCACCTCATTGCCAAGTGGGTGGCCCCCACCGCGGGCGCACGCATTCTCGATGCAGGATGTGGCACCGGCCTCTTGGCGGTTGACCTTGCACGCATGGGGGCACGTGTCACCGCCATCGACCTCTCGCCCACCCTTGTTGAACTGGCCGAGCAGCGCATGCCCACCGATATCGGGGCGGGGTCCATTCGCTTTCTCTCGGGCGACATGCTCGATGCATCGCTGGGTGAATTCGAGCATGTGGTGGCCATGGATTCGCTTATTCATTACGCACCCATTCATGCGGTCACCGCACTCGAGGCACTGGCCCCGCGCGTGCGTGCCTCAATGGTCTTTACCTTTGCACCGAGCAATCCGCTTCTTATGGCCATGATGACCGTGGGCCGACTCTTTCCCCGAACCGATCGCTCGCCGCAGATTGTTCCGGTGCGCTTCGATTGGCTCGCAAAGGCCCTGGCCCAATCCCCCAAACTCAGCGACTGGCGCATTGGCCGCACCGAGCGGGTCTCCAAAGGCTTCTATACCTCGCAGGCCCTGGAGCTCATTCGCCGATGATTCTGCTCGACCTGCTCAACCCCAAGCGCTGGTCGCGTGTCGATCCGCGCATGTTGCCGTTTGCAGATCTCGCCACCGCGAGCCTGCCCATGGGCAAGCTCTTTCGGCTCTCGCTCTTTCAGGTCTCGGTGGGCATGGCCACGGCGCTCCTGGTGGGCACCCTCAACCGCGTGCTCATTGTTGAACTGGGTGTGGCGGCATGGCTGGTTGCGGCCATGGTGGCCCTGCCAGTATTGGTGGCACCACTGCGTGCCTTCATTGGTTTTAAGTCCGATACCCATCGCTCGGCCATTGGCTGGCGGCGTGTGCCCTACATCTGGACCGGCAGTCTGCTGCAGTTTGGTGGCCTAGCCATCATGCCTTTTGCACTCATTCTTCTCTCGGGCGATACCCATTGGCCACTCTGGATTGGGCCGGCCAGTGCAGCCTTGTCGTTCCTGCTTGTGGGCCTGGGTGCACAAACCGTTCAAACCGCGGGGCTTGCCCTGGCCACCGATCTGGCCGAGCCCGAGCAGCGCCCGCGCATGGTCGCGCTCATGTACACCATGCTGCTCTTGGGCATGTTGGTCAGTGCGCTGGTCTTTAGTGCACTGCTCGAAGACTTCAGCAAGTTTCGACTCATACAGGTGGTGCAGGCCGCTTCATTCATTGGCTTCATGCTCAACATGATTGCCCTCTGGAAGCAGGAGCCGCGAAGGCCCGGCCAGACCAAGGCCGCTGCTGAGCCCGCGCAATTTGGGTCGGCCTGGTCGGGCTTTGTCTCTGTGCCCGGCAATCGGCGCTTCTTGTTTGCGCTGGCCATGGGCACCATGGCCTTTGCCATGCAAGACATCATCCTCGAGCCTTATGGCGGCGAGGTATTGGGGCTCTCTGTGTCAGCAACGAGTTTCTTAACCGTGCTGCTTGCCGGTGGGGCCTTGCTTGCATTCTTAATGTCGGCCAAGTGGTTGCGCAATGGCTGGCCCGCCAACTGGGTGGCCGCACTTGGCGCTGTGGTGGGACTCTTTGCATTTGCCATGCTCATCCTCGCCGAGCCCATGGCCTCGAGCGGACTCTTTCGGCTCGGCACCTTCCTTATTGGACTCGGTGGCGGGCTTTTTTCTATTGGCACCCTGGCGGCAGCCATGACCCTCGACAACCAGGGCCATGTGGGCATGGCCATTGGGGCATGGGGCGCAGTTCATGCCACCAGCACAGGCATTGCCATTGCCATGGGTGGCGCCATCCGCGATCTGGTCTCGGGCCTTGCGGCCTCGGGCGAACTGGGCTCCGTGCTCTCTTCCGTGGGCGTGGGCTATGCCGCGGTCTATCAAATTGAATTGTTGTTGTTGTTTGTCACCCTGATTGCACTGGGGCCCCTTGTCTTTCGCATGCGGGCTGCAGCGCCATCGGATAAGAAGTTTGGACTGGCTGACTTCCCCAGCTAGGACGTTCTGAGCAAAGGAGAAAAAAATGGGAACTGGCGCAATTACAGACTATGTGGATGTTGCACAGCTGGTCTTGTATCTATTCTGGATATTCTTCGCAGGCCTGGTCTACTACCTCACCATCGAGGGCAAGCGCGAGGGGTTTCCGCTGATCATCGAGCGGCCCAATGGCACCACGCGTGAGGACAGCGGCTGGGCAGGCATGCCCGCGCCCAAGACTTACAAAACCGCATTCCATGGCGACTTCACAGCGCCCCACGATCGCGATCGCAGTGCGCCGGCCCCGAAGGGCAAGCCCATTGCGCCGTTCCCCGGGCTTGGATTGGAGCCGCAGGGCGACCCCATGACGTCCGACATCGGACCAGGCGCCTACACGCTCCGCTCCGACTCGCCCGATCGCACAGTCGATGGGGCCCACAAAATTGTTCCCCTGCGTATTGCGGCAGGCGATGGCTTCTCACTGGCCCACCAAGACCTCGACCCACGCGGCCTCACGGTCTTTGGTGCCGACAAGCAATCGGCCGGCAAGGTCGTTGAGGTCTGGGTCGATCGTTCCGAGCATCTAATTCGGTACTTCGAAGTGGAGACCACGGGCGGTCGTCGGGTGCTGCTGCCCATGAACTTCTCGCGTGTTCATCGCGATCGCATCAAGGGCAATCGAATCGCTGTCGAGGCCATTCTTGCAGGGCAGTTCGAAGGCGTCCCCACGATCAAGAGCATGGACTCCATTACGCTGCTTGAAGAAGAGAAGGTCACGGCCTACTTCGGTGCCGGCACCTTATTCGCAACGCCTCGGCGGCGCGATCCTCTGGCGTGAGCACCATGTCTGGTCACCACGCCCATACCACCCACGAGCACGAGCACGAACACGAGTTCGAGCCCGAGTACGGTTTGCCGGAGCGGCTGCCCGCCAACGAGCGGCTCCTCTGGCAGGGCAGCCCTGTGGCCGCCCTCGTGTTCCGCCATGTCTTTCATGGCCGAGGCATTGCCTTCTACTTCTTGCTTATCTTGGTGGTGCGCTCGGCACTCGAGTGGGGGCAGACAGGCTCTTGGGCTGCGGCATTGGGTGCCTCCACCTGGCTGGCACCAGTCTTTGCCCTGGGTTTGCTGCTTTTCTGGGCGATGTCTGTCTTGGTGGCCAAGACCACGGTCTACACCATCACCGACCGACGGCTCGTGTTTCGCATCGGAATTGTGCTCAATCTGAGTTTCAACATTCCACTTCATCGGATTCGATCGGCCGATGTGTGCAGACTCCCGAATGGGGCCGGTGAGATCTGTATCGACCTACTCGAGGAAGACAAGATCGCCTATCCGCACCTCTGGCCCCATGCAAGGCCCTGGCGCTTCTCACATCCCCAGCCCATGATGCGTGCACTGCCCGCTGTGGAATCGATGGCTGCCTTGTTGGAGTCGGCCTGGCGCAATGCACAGTCGCAGAAATCGATTCGACCAACACAGGTGGTGCAGGCTGTTCATGCAACCACCGGCGAGTCTGGATTGCCCGCATGAGCGATCGCCTCATCTCGCGCCCTCGTGTGGAAGGATGGCCTCTTGCGGCCATTGCGGGGCTGCTGATCACCACCATCGTGCTCGCAGGAGTTTCTGCTGCGAACAAGCGCGAGGCTGCGCGTCAACAGGCGGCACGCGTAGTGGTGGCGAGTCTGCAGGAGCGAGCACTGGTGTTTGCCGATGGCCCCGGCGGCGATGTGCTGGTGCGCGATCACCGCACCGGTGAGTGGCTCGAACCCATTGTGGGCGAGGCGGGCTTCGCACGAGGGGTGCTCAGAACCCTAGCGCAGGCAAGGCTTCGCATGGGTGGCGCACAGACCGAGCCCTTCATCCTCTCGCGCAATGCCGCCAATGGATTGGAGTTGTCCGATCCCATCTCAGGCCGAGTCATCGACCTGACCTCTTTCGGGCCAGACCCTGCCCGTGTGTTTCTGGGCTACCTCAAACAGTACGACTCGCCGTCGGTGAGTCGCGTGGAATCAAAAGGAGATCGATTATGAGAGAGTTTCAAGAGACCTTTGCAGCCGCCGAGGCCGCGGCAACGGTGGATCGTGCGAATGCTGTGCGCGATCGCAGCCCCAACGAGGCCACCCAGAAGGCCAAGCAAGACACCATGCTCACGCCGCGCTTCTACACCACGGACCATGCGGCCATCAATGCCATCTCGGTCGATTCCGTTCGCGAGGAGTGGGATGCCCTCATGGCCGAATTCGCGGCCGACAACAACGACGAGCACTTCACACGCCCCCCCGATATGGCGAGCAAGATTGAAGACCTTCCACCCGAGCTCTACAAAGAGTTCAGTGATTTCCTCATCAGTTCCATCACTTCGGAGTTCTCCGGCTGCGTTCTCTACGCCGAACTCAAGAAGAAGGTGAAGAACCAAGACATGAAAGATGTCTTTGGCTACATGGCTCGCGATGAGTCACGCCATGCGGGTTTTATCAATCAGTGGCTCAAGGACTTCGGCATTGGTGTCGACCTGGGCTTTCTGACCAAGGCCAAGAAGTACACCTACTTCAAGCCCAAGTTCATCTTCTATGCCACCTATCTCTCCGAGAAGATTGGCTATGCGCGATACATCGCAATCTATCGACAAATCGAGAAGCACCCCGAACTGCGCTTTCATCCCATCTTCCTGTGGTTCGAAAAGTGGTGCAACGATGAGTTCCGCCACGGCGAGGCATTCGCATTGATGATGCGTGCAAATCCCGACCTGCTCAAGGGCCGCAACCTCTATTGGATGCGCTTCTTTCAGCTGGCCGTCTTCGCCACCATGTACGTGCGTGACCACACGCGTCCAGAGATGCACAAGGCCCTGGGCTTGGACCCATCGGCTTATGGCCTTCGCGTATTTGAGATCACCACCGACATCTCCAAGCAGGTCTTCCCGGTCACACTGCGCCACGACCTGCCCGAGTTCCGCGCCGGCCTCGATCGTCTCTGTGAGTTGCAGACCCGCGTTGATGCAGCCAAAGCAAGAGGCGGTCTTGCCGCAAAGATCACCCAAGGGTGGTGCGCAGCGCAGTCGGCCTTGGTCTTTGCGCGTCTATTCTTCTTGCCCGTCAATCGCGAAGAACTGCCCGCTCAGATACGCATGGCACCGAGCTGGTAATGACCGTTCTCCTGGCCCTGTTGGTGAGTCTGGCCGTCTGGTGGCTTGCGACAGGGCTGGTGCTTCGATCGGTGATGACCACGCAGGCGGGCGAGCGCCGCGTTCTGCTCTGGGCCACAGCGGGCCTGTTCATCGGACTCTATGGGGCGGCAGTGACACCGCAGATGCCCACGGTCTGGGGTGCCTATTTGGGGTTCGGATCGGCACTATTGGTCTGGGCCTGGCAAGAGGTGGCGTTTCTGCTCGGAGTGGTCACCGGTCCCAACCGCGGGCCGTGTCCGAATGCCACCGGCGCGCGTCGATTCTGGCTGGCATTCCAAACCATTGCCCACCATGAGTTGGCCCTGGTGGTTCTTGCGATTGCGGTGGTGATGCCCGCGATCGATTCACCCAATCCCACGGCCGCAGGCACCTACCTGGTGCTCTGGCTCATGCGGGTCAGTGCCAAACTCAATATCTATCTGGGTGTGAAGAACTTCTATGAGTCTTTCCTGCCCGAGCGCCTGCATTACCTGCTCACCTATTTCTCTCGGCGAAGCTTCAATCCGCTGTTCCCATTGAGTGTGGCCGTGGCCAGCGGTGTGGCGGCATGGATCTGGTGGGTGGCGCTCGATCAGCACGCGCCCCTGCATGTGGCGGTGGGAGCGAGCCTGGTGGGAACGATGCTGGTGCTCGCCATTGTGGAGCACGGGCTTCTGATGATTCCCGCCGACCCATCGGCGCTATGGCGATGGGCCCTGCGGGCGGAGAAGCAGACCTAGAGACTTGGTGGGGAGTTCTTACCGAGCGATTGCAGACTCAGTGCAGGATGCCGATGAGCGCAGCGCCCGCAACAATGGTGTAACCAAAACCAAATAGCTCGGCATGGTGCCGGGCCACACGCTTTTGCACGCCTTTGTTGTTCTCGAGATACCAGTGGTGAATGGTGGGCAGGGCCACCATGAGCACAATGCCCATTGCAAACAGAAAAGTGGCCATGTGAATTACCTCTTGGGGCGGTTATACCAGTTGGCCAGCATGAACACGCCAACCACCAGGATAAAGACCAACAGAATGTGTTTGATTTCCATTTGAATGCCCCTTTTCTATTGGGATGTGTGGGGAATGCTTGTGGGGGGGGAACAGGCCGGATCTTAGCAGAGGGGTTATGAGGAAAAGCGTCACGACAAGAAGCGTTATTTCCAGCCCGTAGACCACAGCGTAGGCGTTTGCTGCCGAGAGCCCAGTGGAGGCAATGTCACGAATGAGGCCGCCCGCTGCCATGCCGACGCCCGCGGCCGTGGCCTGCACAGCGCCCCAGAGTCCAAGGGCCAGCCCACTGCGTCCGGCCGGTGCAAGAAGCATGGTGGTGGTGAGGCTGCCATGGCCGAAGAGTCCCACCGAGAGGCCAATGAGGCAGACCCCCACTGAGAAGAGTCCGGTCGATTCCGTGGGCACCGCCAAGAGCACGCAGGCCAGGGCAGGCACACCCACAAAAAGGCCGATGGCCGACATGCGAAAAGGATCGGCTCCGCGAGAGAGCACGTAAGAGGCCAGGCCAAAGCCCAGTATTCCGCCCACTGCCAAGAGGCCTGTGAGCCGCGTGGTTTGGGAGACACTCAGGCCGAGCACCTCGCCCCCATAGGGCTCGAGCAAGACATCCTGCATGGTGAGTGCAAGGGTGCCCAGGCCAATCACCCAGAGCCAGCGCAGGCCCAAACGCGTCTGCGCCATGGCCCTCATCGCGTCGCCAAAGCGGTCCTTGGCCATCTCGGCCTTGTGCTCTTCGACGCTCAATTGGGGACGCTCTCGGGGCTCTTGCTTCCAGATGGCAATGGTGTTGAGCACCAGCGTGAGAACAGCTGCGGCCTGAATGGCCTGAATCAGTCGACCATGGCTGTAGGTTTCGAGCGCCTGTCCAAAAGCGGCGGCACTCAGCAGCATGCCCAGCAGCAACATCACGTACATGAGGCCCACCACCTTGGGTTTGCTCTCTTCTGCGGCCAGGTCGGTGGCCAAGGCCAGGCCGGCGGTTTGAACGGTGTGCAGCCCGGCGCCTACAAGGAGAAATGCCACCGCTGCTGCCAAGTGCCCAACCCAGATTGGCGCGCTGGCAGACTGGCCGGCCCCCGCAAGCACGAGCAATGCAAAGGGCATGACGGCAAAGCCACCAAACTGCAACATGCTGCCGCGCCATATAAAAGGTACTCGGCGCCAGCCGAGTTCCGAGCGGTGCTGATCGGAGCGATGTCCAATAAAAGCCCGAAAGGGTGCGAAGAGAACGGGCAGGGCCACCATAATGGCCACCAGAGAGGCGGGCACATGGAGTTCGACAATCATGACCCGATTGAGTGTTCCGACGAGGAGCACCAGGGCCATGCCCACAGAGACTTGAAACAACGAGAGCCGCAGCAGCCGAGAGAGGGGCAGGTCGGGGCTGGCCGCATCGGCGAAAGGCAGAAAACGCGGGCCCAGGGCCGCGAGTGCTTGAATCCAGGGACGTGGCGTTCTGGCCATGTCGGGCGAGTGGCTAGTGGATTCCTAGGCGATAAGAAGATCGCACAACAGCAGAGGCACGGGGCCTTCGCCGTTGCGCGATGTCATGCAATTACATCCGGCTCGACGAGGCCTGCTCGGTCGAAGCCACAGCCGCCTTCTCAGCAGGCAGTGCCTGTGAGACTTTGGCAGGTGGTCCACCATTCAGGAATCGAGGAACCCAGTCGGTGTGCGTGAGCAGGGCCACATGCACTGCAAACGAACCGACGGCGACGGCGCCAATGATCAGGGGGACGCCAAGGGAGGGCCTCACAACGCACCACAATTTACCGTAGATCATGATTGCTCTCCTTTGCTCAGCCTAACCAAGGCGAATAGATATAAGCCAAGAGGTGGGCAAACGCCGCAATCATTCCAAAGAATTGTGTCCCTTGGATGAGGTTGCGGTGAAGTTCCTCCGACTCAGCCTCCGTTAAGCCCGTGGGTCATACCTTTTGGTTGTCAGACATTTTTTGTACTCCTTGTTGGTCTGTTACGTAACACCACGGAAATACAGATACAGACAGATACAGCAACTGCCACTGTATTTCGTTTTATACACACCAATATGACAACTTAAATTTACACCCCGGGAGGGCCTGCGGGATGGCCCCTGGGGAGGGGCCCCTGGGTGGACGCAATGGGGGTTGGGCCTTGGGATGGGCCTTGGGATGGGCCTTGGGATGGGGCCAAGGCCCCACACACAGGTGGCTAGCTCAGGGCCTCGGAGAGGTGAACCAGGCTCTGGCCTCGGGCCCGGGCGGCGGTCTGTTGGTGCCAGGCCGGCCGACGCCAGCAATTAAAGCCGTGGTCGACGCCAGGGTGGACAATAATTCGGGCATCATCACGGCCCTCGAAGGCCTTGCGCACGCTGCTCACGGCCGAGGCGGGGATGTAGCTGTCTTTCTCTGCAAAGTGAAAGAGAACCGGGCAGGTGATGTCCTCGACCAGGTCGAGGTGCTGGTGGATCCCCCCACCGTAATAGCAGACGGCCGTGTCGACATCGGCGCGGGCCGCTGCAACAAACGAGAGCATGCCGCCCATGCAAAAGCCCAACGAGCCAACCAAACCAGTGCAGGAGTCCAGGTGCTTAACGGCCTCCACGGTGCGTTGGAGATCGGAGGCCACGAGGGGCACATTTAGCCGTCCCAGCAGTGCGAGCCCTCGCTCGAAACCGTTGGCATCGTAGGCGAGGTCGATTCGGGGCGCCTCGCGCCAGAAGACATCGGGCGCAATCACCACGAAGCCATCGGCCGCGTACTGGTCGGCCACTGCACGAATGTGCTCGTTGACACCGAAGATTTCTTGAATGAGGAGCAGGCCCGGGCCACGGCCGGTGGTGGGTTGGCTCACGTAGGCATCGAACTCACGTCCATCGGCACTTTTTACTGAAATCCATTCGCTGGCCATTGGTTTGCGCTCCTTTCAGGTTGAAGAGGCTCGAGATCAGGGAGAATCCTGCCATGCATTCGACTCGCGTTCTAGCATTTTGTGCCCCGTTTGCCGTATCGCTCTCCACGACTGGCCTGCGGGCTCAGTCTCCAGCCCCATCTCCATCCGCATCGCTGGTTCAGGCCACCCAGGCCACACAGTCGAGCCAGCCCTTGGGCCGGCTGCTCTGGGACCGCCATGAATTCACCGTGGGCGAACTCAAACGACATGCCTCCAAGACAGGCTTTGTGAGTCGCGCGGAGCGCGAGGGTGGCGGCTACATCTACGAGTCGGGCTGGGTCAAGAAGCAGGGCTGGACATGGAAGGCGCCTTACGGTGCTCCCGCGGCCGACGATGAACCGGCGGTGCATATCACCTTCGATGAGGCGCAGGCCATTTGTCAGGCCCGCGGTGCGCGACTTCCCACCGACGAGGAATGGCGAGCCGCCGCCTACCTGGAGCAGCGCAGTCCGGCCCCGGCCGGATGGGTCTCGGGCAAGCGCTATCCATTCCCCAATGGAGATTCGGCCAAGGCGAGCCACTGCCTGAGCGGTTGCGGTGATTACAAAGGAAGGGCGCCCGCTGGTGCGCTCGATCGCGGGGTGGGCCATGTGGCGGTGGCCACCACCACGCCTGGGGTCAATGGCTTATTCGACATGGGTGGCAATGTCTGGGAGTGGGTGGCCACGGGCAGTGGCAATGAGCGAGTGACTCGCGGCGCCTCCTGGTGGTATGGCCCCGAGCGTCAGCGAGAGGACGACATCGCCACCAAACCGCGTGACACGCGAGTGGCGTATATTGGTTTTCGTTGTGTGCGTGATCAATCCGTTCAAAAGTCCCAATGAAAATTAATCTGCCCGCCACGCGCGGTGCGCGCATTGCCCTTCTTTTAGTTCCTTTGATTCTTCTTGTGGCCGTCTATCAGTTCAGTCGGCCCGTCAAGATTCAGACCTCACCCGTTATCTCGGTCTTCCCATCGCAGGCCCTCTCGATTCTCAATGCCAGTGGCTATGTGGTGGCCCAGAGAAAAGCGGCCATCTCCACCAAGGCCAGTGGCCGACTCGAGTGGCTCGATGTGGCCGAGGGATCTCGTGTGAAAAAGGGCCAGGTGATGGCACGAATCGAGAGCGAGGAGCTGCGTGCCCAACTTGCCCAATCCGAGGCGCAGGTGGGTCTCGCCACCGCCGAGCGCAACGATGCAAGGCGTGAGTTCGAGCGCTCAGGGAGCCTGCTCAACAAAAATTACATCTCGCAGGCGGCCTTCGATGCATCCAAGGCGCGCCTTGAGAAAGCCTCTGCGCAGCTGCGTGCCGCAGAGGCGGCGGCCCAGGTGGCGCGAGCGGCACTCTCGCAGTCTGAGATTCGTGCGCCCTTCGATGGCGTTGTTCTCACCAAGAATGCCAACGTGGGCGACAACATCACACCATTCTCTTCCGCGGCCGACTCAAAGGGTGCGGTGGTCACAGTGGCGGACATGACCACACTCGAGGTCGAGGCCGATGTCTCGGAGTCGAGCATTGCCAAGCTCTCGATCGGCCAGCCCGTTGAGATTGGCCTCGATGCACTTCCCAACGAACGATTCCCCGGTCGGGTCGCGCGCATGGTGCCCACCATCGATCGGGCCAAGGCCACTCGACTGGTCAAGCTTCAGTTCGATGCGATCGACCCGCGTGTCTTGCCCGACATGTCGGCCAAGGTCTCTTTCCTCGAGCGCCCCCTGAATGACGACGAGCGCAAGCCCATTGTTGCTGTGAACAAGGCCGCGGCCCTGCAGAAGGGGGGCAACTGGCTGGTCTATGTGGTGGAGGGAAACCGACTCAAAGAGATGGAGTTCCAGGCCACTGCCAGCACGGGCGATCTCATTGCAACGCCGGGCCTCAAGGCAGGCGATCGTGTGGTCTTGCGTCCGACCAGCGGCCTTCGAAACGGGCAACGAATCGAGATTGCCTCACCGTGATTCACATTACCGGTCTGCGCAAGGTCTATCGGCGCGGTGAGCAAGATGTCTTGGTGCTCGATGGGCTCAGTCTTCATGTGAATCGTGGCGACTTTGTCGCCCTCATGGGGCCTTCGGGCTCGGGAAAGAGCACCCTACTTAATCTTATTGCCGGCATCGACCGACCCACCAGCGGTCTGATTCAAGTCGATGGCGCAGACATCACCCAACTCAACGACGCGCAGTTGGCCCAATGGCGCGCCAAACACGTGGGCTTTATCTTTCAGTTCTATAACCTCATTCCTGTGCTCACGGCCTACGAGAATGTTGAACTGCCACTGCAACTCACCGACCTGCCCGCCAGTGAGCGCCGTGCGAAGGCAGAAGCTGCGCTGGCCGCAGTGGGCCTGGCCGATCGCATGACCCACACGCCCAATGAGCTGTCGGGTGGGCAGCAACAGCGGGTGGCCATTGCACGTGCACTCATTACCAACCCCAGCCTAATCGTCGCCGATGAGCCCACGGGCGACCTCGATCGGCAGTCCGCCTCCGACATTCTGGCCATGCTCAATCGGCTGAATCGGGAGATGGGCAAGACCATCATCATGGTGACCCACGACCCCAAGGCGGCCGAGGCCGCGCGGGCGGTGATTCATCTAGAGAAGGGGCAGCTCGGAAGCATCGTCGAGACCCACGCCTGAGCATGGGTGCGCGCGCATGCTGATCCTTCGGCTTCTCTTTCTCAACATCTGGCGCAACAAGGGCCGCTCGGTGCTCACCTTCTTGGGCCTGGTGATTGCCGTGCTTGCATTTGGGCTGCTCAGCACGGTGGTGCAGGCCTGGTATTCGGGTGCGGAGTCGGCGAGCCAGGCCCGACTCATCACGCGCAGTTCCATCTCGCTGATTTTCCCTCTGCCGCTCTCACACGGGGAGCGGATTCGGCAGGTCGATGGAGTGGAGTCCATGACCGTCTCGCGTTGGTTCGGCGGTGTCTACAAAGACACCCGCAACTTCTTCCCACAGTTCGCGGTCGACCCACCGAGTTATTTTGAAATCTACCCCGAGTACATGCTGAGCGATGAGGTGCGCAACAAGTTTTATCGCGATCGACGAAGTGCAGTGGTGGGCCGCCGGCTCGCCCAGCAATATGGCTTTGCCCCCGGAGACATCATCACCCTCAAGGGCCAGATCTTTCCCGGCAATTGGGAGTTCCTAATTGCAGGCATCTACGAGGGCAAGGAAGAACAGACCGACACGGGCAAGATGTATTTTCATTGGGCCTACCTCAATGAAGAGGTCAAGCGCAGGAAGATCTCGCGCGATGCCGATTCGGTGGGGGTCTTCATCACCAGCATTGCCGACCCTGGTCGGGCCGCCGAAGTGAGCATGGCCATTGACGAACTCTTCTCCAACTCGGCCAAGGAGACACTCACCGAGACCGAGCAGGCCTTTCAGCTGGGATTTGTTGCCATGACCGAGGCCATTGTGGTGGCCATTCGTGCCGTCTCGTATGTGGTGATCCTCATCATCATGGCGGTGATGGCCAACACCATGGCCATGACCGCGCGAGAGCGCACCAGTGAGTACGCCACACTCAAGGCCCTGGGCTTCTCACCGAAATTTGTCGCAGGACTTGTAGCCGGCGAGTCCATGCTCATGGCCTTGCTCGGGGGTGTGGTGGGTGTGGCCCTCACCTATCCTGTGGCCGCGGCATTCCACGAGGCCACTGGCACGCTCTTTCGAAGTTTCTTTGTGAGTTTCGACACCAGCATCATGCAGTTGCTTGCGGCCCTGGCAACCGGCGTGGTCGCAGCCATCTTCCCAATGATTAAGGTCTATCGAATTCGAATCGTCGAGGGCCTCAGAGCCATATGAGGCTTCTCGATATTCCTTTGGCCTACAGCATTCGCAACCTCTGGGTTCGTCGGATGACCACCATCCTCACGGCCATGGGAATGGCACTGGTGGTCTATGTATTTGCGGCCGTGCTCATGCTCGATGCGGGACTGCGCAATACCCTGGTGAGCACCGGTGAGCCCGACAACATGGTGGTCACGCGCCAGGGCTCGGTCACCGAGGTGCAGAGTTCCATCGACCGCGGCCAGGCCAGCATCGTCTCGCAGTTTCCCGAGGTGGCCAGTTTCATTGAGCCGCTGGCCTCGCGTGAGACCGTCGTGCTCATCAATCTAAAGAAACGCGACACAGGCAAGGCCTCGAATGTGGTGGTGCGAGGTCTCGATGAGACTGGTCGAGGCATGCGGCGCCAGGTGAAGGTCGTCGAGGGCCGGGCCTGTCGGCCAGGCTCCGAAGAAATCATGGTGGGCGTGGCCTCCTCGAGGCAGTTTCAGGGGTTGGGCCTGGGGGAGTCGGTTCGATTTGGTGGACGCGATTGGCGTGTGGTGGGCTTGTTCGATGGAGGCCGCAGTGGTTTTGACAGCGAGATCTGGGCCGACGGCGAGGTGCTTCGGCAGTCGTTTCGTCGCACCACGTATTCTTCGTTGGTGGTTCGTCTCATGGACCCAAGCCAGGCCGAGTCCTTTCGCAACCGCGTGACCTCCGACCCACGGCTGCCGCTGAGTGCCAAATCCGAGCGCCAATACTACGAAGACCAGTCTGAATCGCTCTCGCGTTTTATCAAGATCCTTGGCCTCACGCTTACGGTCATCTTCTCCATCGGTGCAATCATTGGCGCAACCATCACCATGCAGTCGGCCGTCGCCACACGAGTCGCCGAGATTGGCACCCTTCGGGCCTTGGGCTTTCAACGTTCGGCCATTCTCTTGGCCTTCTTGGCCGAGTCGGTGGCCTTGTCGCTGGTGGGTGGCGTGATTGGCCTGAGCCTGGCTAGCTTGATGCAGAGTTTTGAGTTCTCCACCACCAACTTTCAGAGCTTCTCGGAACTCTCTTTTGGCTTTCTGCTCACACCTTCTATCGTGATTCAGTCTCTTGTCTTCTCTGTGGCCATGGGGGTGGCCGGCGGCATGCTCCCTGCCATTCGCGCATCGCGCATCGCAATCGTCGAGGCACTGCGTGCCGCTTGAGTCGAGGCACTGCGTGCCGCTTAACTTCTCTCGGCTCTGGTCTTGGGCACGAAGGGACATTCGCTCCGGTGCCCTGAGCCTCATGGCCGCTTCGGTCTTGGTCTCTGTGGCGGCTGTCAGTGCGGTGTCATTGCTTGCAGCGCGTGTTGAGCAGGCCCTCTTGCGAGACGCTCAATCAAGCCTTGGGGCCGACCGCCTCTTGGTCTCCGATCGGCCCACCCCGAGCGACTGGATTCAAGCCGTGGAGGCCAACGGTCTTCGCACAGTCAAGGGGGTTCAGTTTCCCAGCATGGTGGTCGCAGGCGAGCGATCCGCACTCGTTGCACTCAAGGCCATTGAGTCGGGCTATCCCATGCGGGGGCGGCTTGAAGTTCAAACCGCAGAGGGGTTGCAGGTCAATCCTGTTTTGGGAGAGCGCCGCGCCCTTGTCGACCCCGCACTTCTCGCGCGACTCGGCCTGCGAATTGGCGACACCATTTCCATCGGCAACGCGAAGTTTGAAATCGCCGGTCGTATTCTCTACGAGCCCGATCGCGGCATGAACTTCGTTAACCTCTCACCGCGGGTCTTGTTGCGCATCCAAGACATTGCGACTGCTGGCCTTCTTGTCGAGGGGTCCCGCGCGAGTTATCGGCTCTGGGTCTCGGGCCCAACGGAGTCGCTGCGCAACTTCGATCGCGCCATCGAACCCCTGATTGGCGCAGGCCAGCGCATCGAGACACTCGAGAACGCACGGCCCGAACTCAAAGAGGCCCTGAATCGGGCCAATGGTTTTCTGTCACTCACGGCCATGGTGGCCATGCTCACAGGCTGCGCAGCCATGGCGCTTGCCGCCCGCCGACTCTCGGTCACCTACGCGCCCAGGCTTGCTGTCATGAAGGCACTGGGCACCTCTCGGCGTGAACTGCAGTGGTATTGGGCACTGGCCCTTCTGGCCATGGTGCTTGCATCGAGTACAGCGGGGCTTCTCATCGGTTGGGGGCTGCAGGCCGGCCTGGCCAGCCTCCTGCAGGGCCTGCTCACCGTGAGTCTTCCGCCGCTTCCAACTCAGTGGCTCACGCCGGTTGCGCAGTCATTTGGTCTGGCCTTGGTCATGACTGCAGTCTTCGCCTGGCCTGTGGTCTTGTCCACCACGCGTGTATCGGCATTGACTGCGCTCCGTGGTCTGGATGCATCGGGTTCGCTTCGCGGCAATGCGAAGGGGCCATTCTCATGGCGAGCCATCGTCTCGCGTCTGCCATTCATTGCACTCTTGTGGGTGGGGCTGGGCCTTCTTCTCTGGCTGGGTGCAAGCGACTTGCGACTCGCGGCCATTGTGGCCATCGGGTTTGGTCTCTTCGGTCTTCTGAGTGCAGGCCTGCTTTGGTTGCTGTTTCGAGCAATGGGCCGGGCCCTGTCTCTGGGTGCGCAAAGGGGCTGGGCCATGGGCAGCCTCTCGCGTGCCTTGCGACGTCGAACTTGGGGCATGGTGGTCCAGGTCTTGGGCCTTGGCACCGCCTTGTCTGCACTCTTTCTGCTGGCATTCGTTCGCGGTGATTTGGTGGCCGCCTGGGATCGAAGCATGCCCATCGATGCACCCAATCGATTCGTTATCAACATCATTCCGGGCGAAGAGCGCGATGTTGGCCGGCTCATTGAGTCGGCAGCGGTGCAGAACAACACCATGGCACCCATGGTGCGTGGCCGGCTCATTGCCATCAATGAGCGCGCGGTGTTCCCCGAGAGCTATCAAGACGAGCGTGCCCAGCGTCTGGTGGACCGCGAGCTCAATCTCTCCTATGCGTCCGCGGTTCCTGCGCACAACAAGATTGTTGCTGGCCGTCCCCTCGACCCCAAAGCGGCCGAGGTCTCGGTGGAGCTGGGCATTGCCAGAACCCTTGGCATTTCAATGGACGATCAACTCTCCTTCGATATCTCTGGCGAGTTGGTCAAGGCCCGAGTCACCAGTATTCGCAGCCTTCGTTGGGACTCCATGTCGGTGAACTTCTTCATGATTCTCAGCCCGGCCGTGTTGTCCGAATTGCCGCAGACATTCATTGCAGCCTTCTATGTGCCCAAGCAAAATGCCGAACCACTCGAGGCAGGCCTTCTTGGCCGCTTTCCGAGCCTCACCGTCATCGACCTCGAGACCATTCTCAATCAGGTTCGACGCATCCTCACCCAGGTGGTCACCGCCGTGCAGGCCCTCTTTGGGTTCAGTCTTGTCGCGGGAGCCTTGGTCTTGTGGGCCGCACTCGTGGCCACGCGAGACGAGCGCATGAAAGAGGCGGTGTTGTTGCGCGCGCTTGGCGCATCAAAGGGCCAGTTGATTCGAGCCCAGGTATTCGAGCTCCTGGCAGTGGGCGGAATCGCGGGCTTGGCCTCGGCGGTGTTGGCGCAACTCATTGGCTGGGTGGTCGCCGATCAAGTCTTTCAGCTGCCCGTGGCGTTCAACTTCATGGCCATGTTGGGTGGCCTTGGCCTTGGGGCGATCATCTGTTTGCTTGCGGGCATGTGGGCCCTCCGGCCGGTCTTCCAGCGCTCGCCAGTGGAGGCGCTGAGAAGTCGGGCCTGAGCCCGTCGCTGCAGATGCAGCTGTGCCAGACCCGGTCGCGCTCGCCCACCAATAGGGGCAAGCACAGTCCCTAAAAGTCCCATCGAGGGGTTGCCCCGATTTTCGTAATATGAAAACTAAGTTTCGTATGACGAAACGAAGCTATCGCACATGCACAAAAGGGCGTTTCAGAGGCCGCTTTTGTGTTTCTTAATGCGAAATAAGATGTTTAAATATCTGTTTTATATGGAAAATATTTTCTAAACAAATCTGAAAAATTTTCGGTGCAGAGCATCATTGCCCGCCTAGGATAAACCCACCAAATTACCAACCTTAAGGAGTTCATCATGGCAACACGGCAAGAGCAGGCCCAAAAACTTCAGAAAGAGTGGGCAGAAAACCCCCGTTGGAGAGGCATCAAGCGTGGTTACACCGCCGATGAGGTGGTGCGCCTGCGTGGCTCGCTTCAGCAAGACTACACACTGGCCAAGCGCGGGGCAGAGCGCCTCTGGAGGGACGTCAATAGCGAGCCCTTCGTCAACAGCCTGGGCGCCCTCACAGGCAATCAGGCCATGCAGCAGGCCAAGGCGGGCCTCAAGGCCATTTATCTCTCGGGCTGGCAGGTGGCGGGCGATGCCAACCTGGCCGGAGAGATGTACCCAGACCAGTCGCTCTATCCCGTGAACTCGGTGCCGCGTGTTGTGAAGTCGATCAACAACACCTTCGCTCGCTGCGACCAGATTCAGTGGATGGAGGGCAAAGAGCCCACCGACCCCGATTACATCGATTACTACGTGCCCATCGTGGCCGATGCCGAGGCCGGCTTTGGTGGTGTTCTCAATGCCTTCGAACTGATGAAGGCCATGATCGAGGCGGGCGCTGCTGGCGTTCACTTCGAAGACCAACTCGCCTCGGTGAAGAAGTGCGGACACATGGGTGGCAAGGTCTTGGTGCCCACGCGCGATGCCGTGGCCAAATTGGTTGCTGCGCGACTCGCCGCCGATGTCATGGGTGTTCCCACCGTGCTGCTTGCACGCACCGATGCCGAGGCCGCCGATCTTGTGACCTCCGATGTCGATGAGACCGACAAGCCCTTCCTTACCGGAGAGCGCACTGTCGAGGGCTTTCATCGTTGCCGCAATGGCTTTGATCAAGCCGTGGCCCGTGGCCTGGCCTATGCACCCTATGTGGACATGCTCTGGTGCGAGACGGGAACGCCCGACCTCGAGTTTGCCAAGAAGTACGCAGAGGCCATTCAGAAGCAGTTCCCCGGAAAGATGCTGGCCTACAACTGCTCGCCTTCATTCAACTGGAAGAAGAACCTCGACGACGCCACCATTGCCAAGTTCCAGCGCGAACTCGGTGCCATGGGTTACAAGTTTCAGTTCATCACACTGGCGGGCTTCCACAGCCTTAACTACTCCATGTTCAACCTGGCCCACGGCTATGCACGCAACAACATGTCGGCCTTTGTTGAACTGCAAGAGGCGGAGTTCGCTGCGGCATCCAGGGGCTTCACAGCCGTTAAGCACCAGCGTGAGGTGGGAACGGGCTACTTCGATGCGGTGACCACCACCATCGAGCGCGAGGCATCCACCGCCGCGCTCAAGGGCTCCACCGAGGACGAGCAGTTCTTCGATTCGAAGGCGCAAATCAAGCGCGTGGCCTAGTCAGGCGCGCGCGACCAATCCACCGAACATTGGAGAGGTCAGCCTCTGGAGGGGACCCGAGAAGACCCCCGTGAGAGGCGGGAGGCATCAACGCGGGAAACCCGTTGATGGTTGTTGAGAGAGGGGGGCTTCGGCCCCCCTTTTTTTTCCTGCAGTCGGATCTCGCAGCCTGCCGACTCGTCTTGACCCAGCTGGGTCACAAGCCATGGCAGTACTTCTTCGCAGGCCCTCTGCAATCCATAGGGTGGGTTGAGAACAATCAGGTGGCTGCCCATCAGGCCAAGCCCATCCGCACCCGCTCGCCGGACTTGAAAGCGAAGGTGGAGTCGCTCTTCGACAGGCAGCGCAAGTGCCTGGCGCACCAGTCGTTCGACTTCGAGTCGCGCAACAATCGGCACCCATAGAACGTAGCAGCCGGTCGAGAAACGAGAGGTCGCCTCTCGAAGACTCGCCAGCGCCTTGCCGTAGTCGGTTCGAATCTCATAGGACGGATCCATGAGGACCAGGCCGCGTCTCGAGACTGGGGGAAGAAGGGCGCGAAGGCCAGCAAAGCCATCGCTCGCACGCAGCTGCGCACGACGACCGAAACGCTCCAGATTCTGCTTGAGCAGCGGTGCATCGGTGGGGTGCATCTCAAAGGCAGTGAGGTGGTCTTGGGGCCGCATCTGCTGGGCCATCAGCAATGGCGAACCCGCCATGGTCGAGAGCGTTGTGGACTCGCCGTGCAGACCACGGAGCACACGAATGTAGTTGGCAATCATCTCGGGCATCTTGTCGAGGCGCATGCCCCAGAGGCGCCCGAGTCCGGTCTTGTACTCGGCCTTGTTGCGTGTCAGACCCGAGTCGGTCGAGTAGGCGCCCGCGCCCCCGTGTGTATCGATGAGGGTCAATGCACCGGGTTTGGATTGGAGTCTCGAGAGACAGTCGAGGAGCACAGCATGCTTGATGACGTCGGCATGGTTGCCCGCATGGAACGCGTGTCTGTAGGCGAACATCTCAGTACTCTACAGGCACGGGGTCGAGGCTCCGCCAGAGCAGCCAGACCGCGACGGTTCGGTAAGGCTGCCAACGCTGCGCAAGCGCCCGGGCCTTGGCCTTCGTATCCACGCCGGGGTAATGCAGCGCAATTGCTTTGAGCACCCCTAGGTCATCGACTGGAAAGACATCGGGGCGCATGAGTGTGAAGATGAGAAACATCTCTGCCGTCCATCGGCCAATGCCCGGCCGCTCAACGAGTATTCGAATGACCTCCTCGTCGCTCTCAGAGGTGAGAGTTTTTTCCAAACCCGGCGTGGACTCCCACCACAGTGCGAGCTCGCGCAGGTAGCGAACCTTCTGTCGAGACAAGCCAACAGCCCGAAGGCCATCCTCATCAAGGGCGAGGATGGTCGCTGGGGAGGGTCCGGCTGCCTCGGCAATGAATCTTGCCCAGACCGCATCGGCTGCCTTCACCGAGATTTGTTGACCAACGATCGAGCGGGTCAGGGTGAAGAAGGGTTCGCCACGAGACACCAGTCGTTCGCCCTTCTTGAGGCCTTGGGCGATGGAAGCGAGCACAGGGTCTGTGCGATTGAAATGATTGAGTGCCTTTTTCCAATCGATGGCAGTCGGATGACTATTGCTTGTCTTAGACACAATATCGCACTAGATTAGTGCAATGATGTAACAAACTGGTTCATGCAGGGCGCTCCGTTTTTGTGCATCGGCTCACTTTATTTGTGTCTAGGTCGATTTGGCGGGGATGGCATGGCGGTTGCTGTAGATAAACGACGCGGAGGCGAGGTCTTCTTCTGCTCGCCCCGGTTCATCCCACCACTCTACTAGGAGATCCACAATGTCATTGAAGAGACGTCACTTTCTAAGGGCCGGCGCCGCCGGTGGTGTAGCCGCGGGCACATTGGGATTCCCCATGATTGCCAAGGCGCAACAGAAGTTCAACTGGAAGATGACCAGCGCCTATCCAAAGGGTTCTCCCTTTTACATGGCCGGTCCCGGCAGCGCCACCGACCTGGCCAAGATGATCTCGGACATGTCCGATGGCCGCCTGAATATTCAGGTCTATGGTGCGGGCGAGTTGATTCCCGCATTCGAGGGCTTCGACGCGGTTCGCGCCGGCACCGTGGAGATGAACCATGCAAACAGTTACTTCTGGACAGGCAAGACATTCGCCGCCCAGTACTTCACTGCAGTGCCCTTCGGTATGAACTTCCAAGGCATGAACGGCTGGTTCTACGACGGCGGCGGCATTGACCTCTGGAACGAGGTCTACGCGCCCTTCGGTATGGTGGCCATGCCCTGTGGCAACACCGGCGTGCAGATGACCGGTTGGTTCAAGAAGGAAATCAAGACTGTGGCCGACCTCAAGGGCCTGAAGATGCGCATTCCAGGTCTCGCTGGCAAGGTCTACGCAAGCCTTGGTGTGGATGTAAAAGTGCTTCCCGGTGGTGAAATCTTCCCCGCACTTGAGCGCGGTGTGATCGATGCGGCCGAGTTTGTTGGTCCCTTCCAAGACCGTCGCCTCGGTCTTCAGAAGGCCGCGAAGTACTACTACACCACCGGCTGGCATGAGCCCGCAACGGTCTCCGAGTTGCTCATCAACAAGGCCGCATGGGACAAACTGCCCAAAGACCTCCAAGCCATCGTTCGCAGTGCCTCGGCCGCTTGCAATGTGATCGGAGAGGCCTGGTGTCAGAAGAACAACTCCGAGGCCATGGAAGAGTTGGTCAAGAAGGAGAAGGTGATTGCGCGTCCACTGCCTGACAGTGTGATTGCGGCGCTTCGCAAAGAGACCGACAAGGTGCTGAAAGAGGCGATTGAGAAGGACCCCCTCACGAAGAAGGTGCATGACTCTTACTTTGCATTCAAGGCCAAGTACGACGCCTGGACCAAAGTCAGTGAGGCCCACTATCACAACAAGGTCAGGGGCTAAGGTCGCGCGCGTATGCCTGAACGTTTCCTAGAGAGCATTGAGTCGTGGGTGGCCCGATCCGGCCGCGTTTTTTCTTGGCTGGTTCTGGTGATTGTGTTGCTCATGGCCACCAATGTCTTGCTGCGTTACACGATGAGTCTAGGGAGCGTCTGGGCCCAGGAGTTGGAGTGGCACCTTCTGGTGCCACTCATTCTCTTGGTGATGAGTTGGGGAATCCAGTCTGGTGAGAGTCCGCGCATCGACGTGCTCTACGCCAACTACCCAGAACGCAAGAAACTCCAGGTGAACCTGTTCTCAGAGACTCTCACCATGGCCGTTGCCCTAATGGTGGCGTGGCTCTCTGTGGGCTATGTCATGCAGTCGTTCTCTATTCTTGAGGGCTCACCCGATCCCGGCGGAATTCCTTACCGTTGGGTGATCAAGGCACTCATTCCAATTGGCTTTGCCATGTTGTTCATGCAGGCCCTTGCCGCATTCTTCAGAACCCTGCGTCGTTATCAAGCATTGGAAAAAACACAATGAGTTTCAATGAATGGATGGCGCTTGCCATGCTGGCCGGCTTCTTCAGCCTGCTCATGTTGGGCGTTCCCATCGCCATTAGCCTTGCAGTCTCTGGATTTGCTTTTGGTCTGGTGGGCTTTGGCCCCGCCCTTTTCAATCTAGTGCCCGCCCGTATCTATGGGGTGGTGGCCAACTACCAGTGGCTGGCAATTCCCTTGTTCGTTTTCATGGGGGTCATGCTCGAGAAGTCGCGATTGGCCGATGACCTGCTCGACGTTGTCGGCCACCTTGCAGGCGGAATACGCGGTGGTATGGCCATTGGAATTGTGCTGGTCGGTGTGTTGCTTGGTGCAACCACCGGCATTGTGGGGGCCACCATCATCACGCTAGGCATGCTCACGCTGCCAACGCTTCTGCGGCGTGGGTACGATCCTGCCATTGCCTGCGGCACCATCTGTGCTTCGGGCACGCTGGGGCAGATCATTCCGCCGAGCCTCATTCTGATAGTGCTATCTGACATCATGCAGCTCTCGGTGGGCACTCTGTTTGCTGCCGCAGTGGGCCCGGGCCTGCTGCTTGCAGCCGTCTACTGCATCTACATCATTGTGTTGGGCATGGTCTCGCCAGAGAAGGTGCCACCACTTCCAAAGGACGAGCGCGACGCGGTCTCTGTGCACGAGCTCTGGGTGCGCTTTTTTAAGGTGGTGGTTCCGCCGCTATTGCTTGTAGTGGCCGTCTTGGGCTCAATCATCGGCGGTGTGGCCGCTCCCACCGAGGCCGCCGCCATGGGTGCCATTGGCGCCATGCTCGTGACGTTGGGCGCCGGGCGCTTTTCTTTCAAAGCCCTCCGAGAGACCACAGAAACCACAGCCAAAATCACCGCAGTGATGATGTTCATCCTGGTCTGTGCGCAGATTTTTGCCTTGGCCTTCCGCGGGCTCAATGGCGAAGACCTCATCCACGATCTCTTCAAATTCATCCCCGGTGGTGTCAACTCCGACATTCTCTTCCTGATGCTCTTGATTTTTGTTCTTGGCTTCTTTCTGGAGTGGATCGAGATCAGCTACATCGCCGTTCCCCTCTTTCTGCCGGTCTTTATCTCCCAGAACGTCGATCTGGTCTGGCTCGCCATGCTGATCTGCCTGAATCTTCAGTCCTCGTTTCTCACGCCGCCGTTTGGTTGGGCGCTCTTCTTTCTGAAGGGAGTGGCGCCCCCCGAGGTCAGGACCACTGATATCTACAAGGGGGTGGTCCCGTTCATTGCCATGCAGGCCGTCGCGGTGGGCATTGTCTTTGCATTCCCGCAGATTGCACTCTGGCTTCCTCAGGCCATTGGTTGGTAGAGGTTTTTAGATGGCGATGAGTTTCTATGGCCGCCGTGGCATGGCGGTGGCGCCCCACAGCCTGGCGGCCGAGTCTGCAGTGGCGGTGATGCGCGAGGGGGGCAATGCCGTTGAAGCCATGATTGCGGCCGCGGCTACCATCGCGGTGGTCTACCCCCATATGAACTCCATTGGTGGCGATGGGTTCTGGGTAATCCGTGGGCCAAAGGGGGTGGCGGGTGGCATCGATGCCGCTGGACACAGTGCAGCCCTCGCGAGCATTGATTCCTACGCGAAGGATCGAGGCATCACCGGAAGCATTCCCTTTCGCGGGGGCGATGCGGCCCTCACCGTTGCGGGCACTGTGGCGGGCTGGGGTCGGGCACTTGAACTTGCACGTTCGATCGGCGGGCGCGTGCCTTTGTCTCGTCTATTGGAAGACGCCATCTGGTATGCCGATCATGGTGTGCCCGTCACCCACGGGCAGTACAAGCGTGTGTTGGCGAAGTTCGATGAACTCTCGCCAGTGGCGGGCTTTGTAGATACTTTTCTTGTCGATGGGGTGGTCCCTCAAGAGCATGCGCTCTTCAAGCAGCCGCGCCTCGCACAAACGCTTCGCACCATTGCAAAGAAGGGCTGTGATGATTTCTATCGCGGTGGTCTCGCCCGAGACAATGCCGCCGACCTCGAGCGATTGGGCAGCCCCATTCGCTTGAATGACTTGCAGAGTTATCGGGCCCAATTGGTCAATCCGCTCACGATTCAAACCACACTGGGTCGGCTCTGGAACATGACCCCGCCTTCCCAGGGCCTGGTCTCGCTCACCATTCTTGGCATCATGGATCGCCTTGCCCAGCAGAACCCTCGGGGCCTAGACGACCCCATGTCTGCGCGTTTTGTCCATGCCCAGGTCGAGGCCACCAAGCAGGCCTTTCTGGTTCGCGATCAGCACCTCACCGACCCGGCGTTTATGTCGGTTTCGCCCGAGAGTCTCTTGGCGCCGAGCAAACTCGATGCAATGGCAGCGGCAATCGACTGGGATCGTGCCGCACCCTGGGGCAAGGCCCTCGACCCCGGCGACACCATCTGGATGGGAGCAGTCGACCAGGGCGGCATTGCGGTCTCATTCATTCAGAGCATCTATCACGAGTTCGGCTCGGGCATTGTGTTGCCGAGCACCGGTGTGAATTGGCAGAACCGCGGCTGTGGCTTCAGCTTGAACCCATCGCACATCAATCGTCTTGAGCCACGCAAGCGACCCTTCCACACACTCAACGCAGGCCTCACAGAATCGAGTGATGGCCGTGTGATGGTCTATGGGACTATGGGTGGTGATGGCCAGCCCCAGACCCAGGCTTGTATTTATAGCCGGGTGATGCGCTTTGGACTCGATCCACAGGCAACATTGGAGATGCCTCGCTGGCTATTGGGACGCACCTGGGGCAACCCCAGCGACACCCTCAAACTCGAGTCGCGATTCCCCGCCGAGACGGTCGCGCGCCTCAAGGCCTCGGGACACGACGTGGAGATGCTCGAGGCCATGGATGAATCGGTGGGTCATGCCGGTGCAATTGTTCGAGAGACAAGCGGGCTCTTGGTCGGTGGCTTCGATCCCCGCAGCAACGGGGGCGTGGCGGCTTTCTAAACACAGGAGAGACGGTGATGTCGCTGCACGAAGTGCCTGTCGATGAACTCCTGGCCCAGCCGATGGCCGACGGCAGCCGACCGGCCAAGCCCCACGTGGAGAAGCTCTGGAAATGGCTGGAGTCCCAGCCGCCCGAGTTGCTCGAACAGGCCAAGCAAGACGCCGATCTCCTCTTTCGTCGGGCCGGCATTACCTTCAATGTCTACGGTGATGAAGCCGGCGCAGAACGACTCATTCCATTCGATCTCATCCCTCGGGTCCTGGCGGCAGAGGAGTGGAATCAACTCGAGCGAGGTCTCCATCAACGTGTTGCCGCACTTAATGCGTTTCTGGAAGACATCTACAACCAGGGCGGTCAGATCATCAAGGCAGGGTTGATTCCGCCCGAGTTGATCTACGCCAATTCCCAGTACCGCCCCGAGGTCTCGGGCATCAAACTTCCCCACCAGGTCTGGGCCCACATCAGTGGCATTGATATCGTGCGGGCCGGGCAGGGCGAGTTCTACGTGCTCGAGGACAACCTTCGCGTTCCCTCGGGTGTCTCCTACATGATCGAAGACCGCAAGGTCATGATGCGGCTCTTCCCCGATTTGTTTGCGCGCCACGCCGTGGCCCCGGTGGAGCACTACCCAGACTTGTTGCTGGAGAAGCTTCGCTCTGTGGCCCCAGCGGGCGTGGAAGATCCCACGGTGGTGATTCTCACGCCCGGTGTCTTCAATAGTGCTTACTTTGAGCATGCCTACCTGGCCCAACAAATGGGCGTGGAGTTGGTCGAGGGCAGTGACCTCTTTGTCTCCGACCAGCGTGTCTATGCCAAGACCACCCGTGGTCCGCGCCGCATCGATGTGATCTATCGTCGAATCGATGACGATTTTCTGGACCCACTGGTCTTTCGCGCCGACTCGGCCTTGGGTGTTCCAGGCCTGGTCTCTGCATTTCGTGAGGGCCGCGTGACCATCTGCAATGCCATCGGCACTGGTATTGCAGACGACAAGGCGGTCTATCCCTATGTGCCCGAGATGATTCGTTTTTATCTCTCGGAGGAGCCCATTCTTTCGAATGTGCCCACTCACCTCTGTCGACGCCCCGATGACCTTCGCTATGTGCTCGACCATCTTCCAGAGCTCGTGGTGAAGGAGACCCATGGCGCCGGTGGCTACGGCATGCTCATTGGCCCGACCTCGAGCAAGGCCCAAATCGAAGAGTTCCGAGCCCGACTGCTCGCCAATCCAGCCAACTACATTGCGCAGCCCACCCTTGCCCTCTCCACCTGTCCCACCATGGTCGAAGAGGGAATTGCCCCTCGACATGTGGACCTGCGCCCCTTTGTTCTCAGTGGGAGGGAGATCGCCATGGTGCCCGGTGGTCTTACCCGTGTGGCATTAAAGAAAAATTCCTTGGTGGTGAATTCCTCTCAGGGCGGCGGCACCAAAGACACCTGGGTTCTGCACCATGCTTAGCCGACTCGCCGACCATTTGTTTTGGATGTCTCGCTACATTGAGCGGGCCGAGAACACCACGCGCATGCTCGATGTGCAGCACCAGGCTTCCATGCTCCCGGGGGGTCAGGCCATGGCCAACAACGCATGGCGAGCCGTTCTAGAACTCTCGGAGCTTGAGGAGCGTTATAGGGCAAGTCACGATGAGATCGCCTCCGATCGCGTCATTGGATTTATGTCGGCCGACGCCAGTAACCCCTCGAGCATTCTCAGTTGTCTGACTGCTGCAAGAGAAAACGCTCGGGCGGTGCGCGTGGTGCTTGCCCCAGACCTCTGGGAAGCAGTCAACAGCACCTTCCTCGAGGCGAAGACCATGCTGCGGCATCCGAGTTGGGTCCGCGATCCGAGCCGATTCTTCGAGTGGGTGAAGCTTCGATCTCACCTATGCCGGGGGGTCATGATTGGCACCATGCTCAAAGACGAGGCCTACTTCTTTTCTCGAATTGGGACATTCCTCGAGCGGGCCGACAATACGGCACGAATTCTCGATGTGAAGTATCTCGCCCATGGCAGTGGAGACTTTCAGGACAAGGACCGTGCGGATTTCTATTTCTGGGCCTCGGTCTTGCGTTCGGTCTCTGCCTTCGAGATTTACCGCAAGGTCTATCGAGATGTCATCACGCCCCTGAAAATTGCCGAGCTGCTGATTCAGCGGGCAGACATGCCGCGGTCTTTGCTGGCCTGCCTCAATGAACTCATGATCAATCTTCGGGCAGTGGCCAGTGAAGAGGCCTCCAGCGCCTCGCTTCGCGTGGCTGGGCGTTTGCAGGCAGAGGTGCAGTACCTCAGCATTGATGCCAAGTTCGCGCCAGAGATTCACGCCTTCCTCACTCGCTTCTTATCTGAAACCCACTTCTTGGGTGCGAAGATTAGCGAGGAATTTCTCGTGCCGATTGCCGCCTGAGGCACAGCGGAGATCTATGCGGATTTTTGTTGAGCATCAGACCCACTACGATTACGAGGAGCCTGTTCGCTACGCCATTCAGCGCATCTACCTCACGCCGCGAGAAGAGCCGGGGCAGAGGCTGATTCGTTGGGCGGTCAGTGGCAGCGGCGAGTTGAGTCACCAGCGCGATGCGTTCGGCAATACGGTCACCACCATGGTCATTGCCAAGCCCGCCCGCCATGTTTTTTTCCGTGTCTCGGGCGAGGTGGAGATGAATCTCAAGGAGATACAATCGGGTCGGGTCGATGACAACGGTGCCTCTCCGCCAGTCGATCTCTTCCTGCGCCAGACCAGCCTCACCATTCCCTGTTCGAAGATGATGGAGTTCGCCGCCATGCTGAGTCCCCAATCGTCCATACAGGACTTGCTTCTGGTGGCCGAGCGTGTCGAGGACCATCTCACCTACACCCCTGGGGTCACGCATGTTGGCACCACCGCCATCGATGCTTGGCAGCGCGGCGCCGGTGTTTGCCAGGACCACGCCCACGTCATGCTGGCCATCTGCCGCGCAGCGGGGGTGCCCGCTCGTTATGTCAGTGGCTATCTCTCGGGGGAGGCCCGGGCCAGCCAGGCCACCCATGCTTGGGTCGATTGTTGGCTCGAGGGCCAATGGGTCTCCGTGGACATCACCCACCGTTGCCTAGCCACCGACCGCTGGATACGCCTTGCTATTGGGGCGGACTACGAGTCTGTGTCGCCGCTGCGAGGGGTTCGCCGTGGCGGAGCCCGGGAGACCATGCGGGTCTCCGTTACGGTTCATCATTGAAGCCGCGGGTCTGCGAGTCCTTGGGCACCCTTTCATTTGATTTGATAGGCTAACGGTCATGACTTACTGTGTTGCAACCCGCCTCAATCAGGGTCTGGTCTTTCTCTCCGACTCGCGCACCAACGCGGGCATGGACCAGGTCTCGACCTATCGCAAGATGACGGTCTTCGAGCGCCCCGACGACCGGGTTCTGGTGCTCATGAGCGCCGGGAACCTGGCCATTACGCAGTCCGTCCTGGAGATCCTCCAGGCTGCGATAGAGGATGAGAATCTCTGGACAGTCAAGACCATGTCCCAGGCCGCGGCTTTGGTGGGCGCGGCGATTCGCCGTGTGCACGAGCGAGACCATGCGTCGCTGGCTCAGCATGGCATCGACTTCAATTGCAGCTTCATTCTGGGTGGGCAGATTCGCGGTGAGCCCTGCCGGCTCTTTCAGGTCTATGCCGCTGGAAATTTCATCGAGGCCCAGCCCGAGTCTCCTTACATGCAGATTGGCGAGTCCAAGTACGGCAAGCCCATTCTCGATCGTGTCATCACACCCGATTCGGGCCTGGACGATGCCATCAAGTGCGTGCTCATCTCCATGGACTCCACACTCAAATCGAACATTTCGGTGGGCCTCCCGCTCGACTTGTTGGTCTATCGAACCAACGAGCTTCGCGTGAGCCGGTTTGTCTCAATCAACGAAGACGACCCTTACTTTGAGCAGATCCATCATCACTGGGGCCAGCGCATTCGCGAGGCCTTTGCGCAGCTGCCCGCGCCCGACTGGAGCACCATGGCCACCGAGGCCTCCCGGCCCGTGTTTGAGAGCATGATCCGCAGCGCGGATCAGTAGGCCGATGAGCAGGGCCATTCAGTAAGGCCGTTTTTAGGAGCACCTGAAATGTTGTTGCTTGTCTCGCCTGCCAAGACACTTGATTACGAATCGCCAATCCCGAAGCTGCCCAGTGCAGGGCCCACTGCACCTGCGCTCCTGGCCGAGTCGGCACTGCTTGCAAATGATCTCAAGAAGCTATCGGCCGCCGATCTCTCCAGGCTCATGGACATCAGCGACAAACTCGGCCAACTCAATCACGAGCGCTTCCAGCAGTGGTCGACTTCCCCCAAGGCCAGTGCGGTGCGGCCAGCCATCTATGCCTTCAATGGCGATGTCTACGAGGGACTCGATGCCCAGTCGCTCTCGGCTGCGCAGATGGAGTGGGCGAACAGGCATCTCATTATTCTCTCGGGTCTCTATGGGTTCTTGCGGCCCCTCGATTCCCTGCAGCCCTATCGCCTTGAGATGGGAACGTCGTTCACAAATTCACGTGGCAAAGATCTCTATGCCTTCTGGGGAACGCGCGTGACCGAGCACATCAACGCGGCCCTGCAGGGCCTTCGTCAGGGCGGGGAGTCGCCGGTGGTCGTCAATCTCGCATCCGAAGAGTATTTCAAGGTGGTCAAGCCCGCGCTGCTTGAATCACCAGTGGTGAGCCCGGTGTTTCAAGATGGCAAGAACGGCCAGTTCAAGGTCGTGAGTTTCTACGCCAAGCGGGCCCGTGGGCTCATGGCGCGGTATGTCATCCAGAATCAGATCAAACACCCCGATGGATTGCTGAAGTTTGATTCAGAGGGATATCGGTTCGACCCGGTTGCCTCCAAGCCCATGCAGCCTGTGTTTCGCCGCAGTCTCTAAGTTGCGATGAAGATTCGCGTCTGGGACTTGCCCATTCGCATCTTCCACTGGGCCCTGGCCATCTCGATGGTGGGCAGTGTGGTCAGCGTGAAGATGGGCGAGATGGAATTCCACGGCTGGCTCGGCGTCTTGGCACTCTCGCTGCTCTGCTTTCGCCTTGTCTGGGGATTCGTTGGGAGCCAGCCCGCCCGATTCAAATCGTTTGTGGTCGGTCCCCGCACAACCCTTCGCTATCTTCAATCGCATTGGCCGGTGATGGGACACAACCCACTGGGGGCTTGGTCGGTGCTGGCCTTGCTCGGGCTGGCGCTGTTTCAGGCGTTCACTGGCCTGGGCACATCCGATGACATCTTTTTCGATGGCCCATTGGTGGCGCACCTACCCAATGCGGTGGTGGCAGTGATGGGGTCTGTTCATCTGGCCATGGAGCCAGTGATCTATGCCCTGGTGGGGCTGCATGTGGCGGCCATCGCTTACTACCGGCTGGCTCGCAAGGAAGACCTTCTGTCTGCGATGCTCTCGGGAGACAAGGATGTATCAGTGGAAGCCACTGAAAAAGAAAAGCCCGCTCGTGATGACGCGGGCCTTCGATTGACTGGGCTCATGGTGTTTCTAATCAGCCTGATTTTCTTCGCAACTGCTTACTCGCTCTTGTAACCAGGGACTCTCTGACTGCGGCCCACTTGATTTAGATGGCTCACTTGTTTGTTGCGGTTTACTTGTCTTTGTAGCTGTCGTGGCAACTCTTGCAGGTCTGTTGGGTTGCGGCAAATGCCTTCTTGATGTTCTCTAGATTGCCAGTGCCTGCAGCCTTGTTGAGTTCAGCCGTGGCCTTCTGAAGGTCATTGGCGCCGGCCTTTACCTTGTCCATTTCTTTCCAAATGGCGGGCTTGGCCTTGCCACCCTCTGTGCCGGGGCCAAAGCCTGTCCAGGGAAGGGTGGAGAGGGTCATCACAATGTCTGCATTGGCTTGAGCTGCCTTCGCATCGAAGGGTTTGTCGCCCTTGACCATGGCACCCAGGTCACCAAAGTGTGTGGCCATCACAGTGAAAGTGCTCTGGCGATATTTGATGGCGTCTTCGGGTTTCTTGAAAGACACGGCCGAGGCACCCAGCGGGGCAAGAACGATTGCCGAAACGGCAGCCGAGAGGAGAATCTTTTTCATTCGGGGACTCCAAAAGAAGCATTACGGGGAAACCCTAGTATGCCTGCATTGGCGGAACAAGAATGGGCTCGGGCTCGAGCCAGACGCCAAAGCGCCTCATCACCTCGCGCTGAATGGTTCTCGCCACTTCCAGAAGGTCGTGGGCATTCGCACCTCCATGATTCACGAGCACCAAGGCGTGTCGCTCGGATACGCCGGCATCGCCCACTCGAAATCCGCGCAGGCCACATTGGTCGATGAGCCATCCTGCCGATAACTTACTGGCGGTGCCGCTTGCGAACACGGGTGCCGCGGGGTGCTTGGCCTTGAGCGATTGCGCGAAAGCATTCGGAACCTCCGGGTTCTGAAAGAAGCTGCCTGCATTGGGCAGTTCGTCGGGGTCGGGCAGCTTCTCTCGCCGCAATGACATCACCGCATGCGCGATTCGGTGGGCGGTGAGTCCATCGCCGTCGTCAACGGTGTGCCCCATGCTTTCCACCCGCTCCCTAACTCCTGCATAGTGGGCCACGACGGGTGCATGTCCGGCCTGCCAGAGTCTGAAGTCCACGCCCGTGATGAGAAACCGAGGCATGTCCCAAGGCCCTTGCTGGTCCGCATCTTTGAAGCGACTCCATCGGTAGGAGAAGCCGCAGTCCTTGGACGAGAAGGTCACATGGTCTTGCTTCTCAAAGTCCCAGGCATGGACGGTATCGATTCGGTCTGCGACCTCGACACCATAGGCACCAATGTTCTGAATGGGTGCGGCACCCACGGTGCCAGGAATCAGTGCCAAGTTCTCAAGGCCCGCGAGCCCCTGTGAGAGTGTCCACATGACAAAGCTGTGCCAACTCTCACCTGCGGCGCAACGAATTCGCACCTCAGGTTGCTCCGATGAGAGACGAACGATTCCCGCTAGGCGATTGCGAATCACAGTGGCCGGCAGTGGGGACTCGGGGCTGCTTCTTACCACTAGGTTGCTGCCTCCGCCCAGGATGAATCGCGCACCCTTGCCAAGGCGTTCACTGATCTCGAGCAAATCGGTGGAGCGGTTCAAGTCCACCACGTCGCGCGCAAAAAACGGCAGGCGCAGGGTGGTCTGAAGCGGAACTTCGGGACTCTTACTGTGGCTGGTAGCCAAGTCGAATATAGATGGGTGCAAACGGCGCAGCCTGCGTTATTTCTACCAGGCCTTCTCGGGCCAACTCCAGAAGCGCCAAGAAGTGGACCACGATCACGGGAACGCCGCCGCCTGATTGAATCGCCTCCGCAAACAGTTCGCTGAACTCAACGAACTGTGCCGCCTGGAGTTGCTTGAGTATCTTAGACATATGCTCGCGAACCGAGAGCGTCTCGCGACTCACCGTGTGGTGGGTCACCAGCTTGGCGCGGCGAAGGAGGTCTCGCCAGGCGGCCTGCAGGTCCACTGGATTGACTGACGGGAGCCTTGCAGTCATCGACTGCTCGAGCACCACTTGGGCCACGGCCACATCGCGGCCCACCTGCGGCATCTCATCGATGCGTGCGGCCGCGAGCTTCATGCGCTCGTATTCAACCAGTCGGCGCACCAACTCCGCCCGCGGATCTTCCACCTCTTCCTCGCCGGGCTGGGCCCGAACCGGCAGCAGCATTCGAGACTTGATCTCGATGAGCATGGCCGCCATGAGAAGGTACTCTGCGGCGAGCTCCAGGTTGTGGGCGCGAACCTCATCGATATAACGAAGGTACTGCTGGGTGACCTCGGACATGGGGATGTCGAGGATGTTGAAGTTCTGACGACGAATTAAGTAGAGCAGCAGGTCGAGTGGCCCCTCGAATGCCTCGAGGATCACCTCGAGAGCATCGGGCGGGATGTAGAGATCCTTGGGCAGATCGGCCAGTGGCTCGCCGTAGAGTTTTGCAATTGAGCTGTCGAGACCATTGGCGGGGCCGTTGCTGGGCGCGGCCGACGAGAGCGGCAACTGCTGGGAATCCATGGATTCAGTGGGCATGGGGCCCGACTCTTCAGTCACTGTCTTGATGCCCTTGGGGCCCCGAGTGATAGACATAGGGGCGTTGTGGGACTCGAGCGGCCTTCTCTCTGGCGCGATCATCGGGCGTCTTGGGGGGTTGGTCCCAGAGCAGCAGGCGGCCCTCGACTTGCCGACTCTCGAGTCCAGGGCGCTCGGCCTTGAGCCGCTCGATAAACCGCGTGGCATCGGATTCGTAGTGGGGGCGTGAGAGTCGAATCATGGTGGGGTCCTTGAATTGGCTTTCTTCTGACTTTATGCAGGCAGCGCGTTGGCTTCAATAAGAGAGTCTATGGCAGTTCGATCCACACGCGTCATCAGGTGGGAGAAGCTGCCTACTTTTGCGACCGGTGGGCGATCGAGTTGCGACCACTGCAGGCTTGGGCAGCCAAAGACCTCGGTCTCAACGCGGGCGACGGTTCGGGGGCAGATGGGTTTGAGCAAGATGCTGAGTCGGGCAAAGCAGCGAAGGGAAGTCGAGAGCACGCGATGCAGGCGGGCCTCTTGGCCCTCTTGCCTGGCCAACTCCCAAGGTTTGTGGGTGTCGACATAGCCGTTGACGGCGTCCATCAGCACAAGGAACTCACGAACGACGCGCGCGGTGTCGCGGTTCTCGTATCCATCGGCGATTTTCGGGGCGGCCTCGGGAAACATCGCCTCGAGATCCGAGTGATCGGTTTGGCCTTGCTCGTCGCGGGCATCGCCCAGCAACTCTCCATTGAACCGCTTGGTGATGAAGCCTGCGCAACGGCTGGCAATGTTCGCGTACTTGCCCACTAGGTCGCTGTTGACCTTGGCAATGAAGTCGTTGAAGTTGAGGTCCAGGTCTTCCATCGAGCCATTGAGCTTCGATGCGAAATAGTAGCGAAGCCACTCGGGGTTGAGGCCCTGTGCAATGTAGCTCGATGCAGTAATGAAGGTGCCGCGGGACTTGCTCATCTTCGCGCCATCGACGGTGAGAAAGCCGTGGGCGAAGACGTTGGTGGGGGTGCGTAGGCCGGCAAACTTGAGCATGGCCGGCCAGAAGAGCGTGTGGAAGTAGAGGATGTCTTTGCCGATGAAGTGGACTTGCTCCACGGTTGAGTCGGCGGCAATGAAGCGCTGCAAGTCTTGGCCGCTCTTCTCGCACCACTTGGCAAGTGCGGCGTAGTAGCCCACCGGGGCATCGAGCCAGACATAGAAGAACTTGCCTGGTGCATCGGGGATCTCAAAGCCGAAATAGGGCGCGTCTCTGGAGATGTCCCAGTCGCCGAGTTTCGCTTGGCCCTGCTCATCCTCCCCCAGCCACTCCTTGAGTTTGTTGGCCGCCTCGGGTTGGAGTCGGTTGGATTCGAGCGCCCACTCGCGAAGGAACTGGTGACAGCGTGGGTCGGATAACTTGAAGAAGTAATGGTCGCTCTCGCGCGTCTCGGGCTTGGCACCGCTGACAGCCGAGTAGGGGTTGCGAAGATCTGTGGGCAGGTAGGTGGCGCCGCAGGCCTCGCAGGAGTCGCCGTATTGATCTTTGGCGCCGCACTTAGGGCACTCGCCCTTGACGAATCGATCGGGCAGGAACATGCCCTTCTCTGGGTCGTACATCTGCTCGATTCGTCGCACTTCAATCAGCCCGGCCTTTTGTAGGGCGCGGTAGATCTCTTCTGACAGGCGACGATTCTCTTCGGAATGGGTTGAGTGGTAGAGGTCAAAGCCAACGCCAAAATCCTCGAAGTCTTTGGTGTGCTCCTTCCAAACCTGTTCAATGAGTGCCTCGGGGCTCAGGCCGTCTTTCTCGGCCTTGAGCATGATGGGAGTGCCATGGGTGTCGTCCGCCCCCACGTAGACCACTTCGTGGCCCTGGATGCGTTGGAAGCGCGACCAGATGTCGGTCTGGATGTACTCCACCAGGTGCCCAATATGAATGGAGCCATTGGCATAGGGCAGGGCAGAGGTAAGGAATATCGAGCGCTTGGGCATAACCGAGCATTTTACTGGTTCGGTCATAATTGGATATGGCTATCAAGAGCGACCACTGGATCCGGCGTATGGCGGCCGAACACGCCATGATCGAGCCCTTCGAGGCCGGGCAGGTTCGCGAGGCCGCGGGCCGGCGCATTGTGTCTTACGGCACTTCAAGCTACGGCTACGACGTGCGCTGCGCCAATGAATTCAAGATTTTTACCAACATCAACAGCACCATCGTGGATCCGAAGGCGTTTGATCCTGGGTCATTCGTGGATTTCAAGGGCGATGTCTGCATTATTCCGCCCAATTCCTTTGCACTCGCGCGCACGGTTGAGTTCTTTCGAATTCCCAGAAGTGTTTTGACGGTCTGCTTGGGGAAGAGCACCTATGCACGTTGCGGCATCATCGTGAACGTGACGCCCTTGGAGCCCGAGTGGGAAGGGCATGTCACCCTTGAGTTCTCCAACACCACGCCCCTGCCAGCCAAAATCTACGCCGGTGAAGGCTGTGCCCAGATGCTCTTTTTCGAGAGCGATGAAGTCTGTGGAACCTCTTACAAAGACCGCGGCGGCAAGTACCAAGGTCAAACCGGCGTTACGCTCCCGAAAACGTAACCCGCCTCAGGACGTCACCCGCCTCAGGACGTCACCCGCGTGAGGCGAACGAAGCGATAACGCAGCCCGTTCTCCTCTAGGCCGTCCTCCACAATCTCTCGAACCCACTGCCGGTCGTCCAGAGAGGGCAGGTGGGCGTCTCCCTCTACTGCGGCATCCACTTCGGTCAACTCAATCACATTGAATTGATCAAGAAGCTGCTTGTAGATTTCTGCGCCCCCAATCACCCATAGTTCATCGAGGCCCCGCGCACGGGCCATCTCAATTGCGTCGGCAACATCCTTGGCGCGAGTGATGGTCTCCTGACCAATCACACCCGGCTGCCAAGACGCATCGCGCGTGAGTACGATCTGCGGGCGGCCTGGCAGCGGCTTGCCCAGCTGATCCAGAATCGATTCGAAGGTCTTGCGGCCCATGAGCACGGTCTTGCCCATGGTCAATTGTTTGAATCGCTTGAGGTCCTCGCTGAGATGCCAGGGCATGCGGCCGTTGATTCCAATGCAGCCATTGCGGGCAGCGGCAACAACAGCGATCAACTGCATGGAGGACAGCATGCCTTTCGCACTTTCACCAATTAGCGCCGGGCACTGAGTAGTGCACTGCCGCTGGTTCCATCAAACAGCCACCGGCGCCGAAATCGCCGGGTGGCAGGCGTAATCCAGAATCTCGAAGTCCTCGAACTGGTAATCAAAAATCGATTCAGGGCGGCGTCGAATATTCAATCGGGGCAGCGGGAAGGGGCTGCGCGAGAGCTGCTCGCGGGCCTGGTCGAGGTGATTGCTGTAGAGGTGGCAGTCGCCACCCGTCCAGATAAAGTCGCCCACTTCCAAGTCAAGTTGATGCGCCATCATGTGAGTGAGCAGTGCATAGCTCGCAATATTGAAAGGCACGCCCAAGAAAATATCCGCACTTCGCTGATACAACTGACAGGACAACCGGCGATTGGCGACATAGAACTGAAAGAAGGCGTGGCAGGGCGCCAGGGCCATTTCAGGAATCTGCCCCACGTTCCACGCGCTCACAATGAGCCGACGCGAATCGGGGTTGCTGCGCAGGTCACGCATCACTTCGGCAATCTGGTCCACCACTCGATTGGGGTCGTCTGGCGTTGGCGCAGGCCACGCCCGCCATTGCCGCCCATACACCGGGCCCAGTTCGCCATCGGCATCCGCCCACTCATTCCAGATGCTCACCCCGGCCTGCTGAAGGCTGCGCACATTGGTCTCGCCACGAAGAAACCAGAGCAACTCATGAATGATGCTCTTGGTGTGAACCTTCTTGGTCGTCACCAATGGAAAACCATCTTGCAGATTGAATCGCATCTGCCAACCAAACACAGAGAGCGTACCCGTGCCGGTTCGATCGGACTTCACGGCCCCGTGATCGATCACATGCCGCATTAACTCAAGATACTGTCGCATGCGGTGCTATTCAGCGATGCCGGCCACCACGGTGGAGAAGCCAGAGTCGACATAGGTGATCTCACCGGTGACGCCCGCGGCCAGGTCCGAGAGCATGAAGGCGCAGACGTTGCCGACATCATCAACGGTCACATTGCGGCGCAGAGGGGCGTTCTTCTCGACCACCGACAAGATATTCCCGAACCCTTTAATACCGCTCGCAGCCAGGGTCTTGATCGGCCCGGCCGATACACCGTTGACGCGAATACCCAACGGCCCCAGGCTCGAGGCCAGGTAACGAACCGAAGCCTCCAGGCTCGCCTTGGCAAGGCCCATGGTGTTGTAGGCGGGCACCATGCGCTCTGCGCCCAGGTAACTCAATGTCACAATTGCCCCTTTGCTGTTGCGCATGAGCGGCAGGGCCGCTTTGGCCAAGGCGCCAAAACTATAGGCACTGACCTCGTGTGCCACTCGGAAACCTTCGCGGCTAAAGCCCTCGAGGAAGTCACCCGCAATGGCCTCGCGGGGGGCAAAGGCAATGGCATGCACCAGGCCGTCGAGGCTTGCCCACTTCTCGCCCAGTGATTTGAAGAGCGCCTCTATCTGGCTGTCCTCGGAGACATCGCAAGGCAGGCAGAGATTGCTGCCGAATGCGGCGGCCATCTCTCTAACGCGCTCTTCAAAGCGCTCGTTCTGGAAAGTAAAGGCAAGTTGGGCGCCCTGTGCGTGGCAGGCCTTGGCAATGCCATAGGCGATGGAGCGGTTGGATAGGAGTCCGGTGATGAGGATTCGTTTGTCTTTTAGAAAGGCCATATTCGAAGAGTCCATGCATGCTTAGGGGCGAGCCCCTGGAGCGAACATTCTATGCTTGGTTACACTCTTGCATCATGCGCCCCGCATCCACTCGAATCGCTGTCCTGTTGTGGGCATCGCTATTTCCTCTGGCGGGCATGGCGCAAGCCCAGACCGCGGCCACTCCCGCGCCTGAAACCAGCGCAGATGCATCGCCGGGGTCCGTCACTGTCCGCGGTTCGTGGACCTCTGGCATGGCCCTGGTCGGCCGAACCAAGTACAGCCGTGAATTCACCCACTTTGCTTATGTAAATCCGCAGGCACCCAAGGGCGGCGACCTGCGCCTGGCCGCCATGGGAAGCTTTGACAAACTCAATCCGTTCACCCTCAAGGGCCTCTCGGCCCGAGGAATCATGGAGTTGGTCTTCGAACCCCTGGCCATTGGCAGTCTCGATGAGCCCATGTCGATGTATGGACTCCTTGCGCAGCAGATGATGCTCGCCCCCGATGGAATGTCGATTAGTTTTCGACTCAACCCACAGGCACGGTTCTCCAACGGCAAGCCTGTTCGTGCAGAGGACGTGAAGTTCTCCTTCGACACCCTCCGCAGCGGTGCGGCCAGCCCCATTTGGAAGAATTACTGGGCCGATGTTCGCGAGGCCGTGGTGGTCGATGAGCGCACCATTCGTTTTGACTTCAAGCGGCGCAACCGCGAGTTGCACATGATTGTTGCGAGTGTGCCGGTCTTCTCCAAGGAGTGGGGTCAGGGCAAGCCATTTGAGCAATGGGTGCACCAGAAGCCGATTGGCAGTGGCCCTTATGCAGTGGCCCGGGTGGACTTGGGCAAGACCATTGTCTATGAGCGTCGAGCGGACTACTGGGGCAAGGACCTCCCCACGCGGGTGGGCCAATTCAATTTCGATCGCGTCAGCTTTCGCTATTACAAAGATGTCTTCGCGAGACTCGAGGCCTTGAAGGCGGGCGAGTTCGATTTCATTCACGAGAATGCCGCCAAGAACTGGGCCCGCTCTTACCAGGGCAGGGCCTTTTCTAGCGGGGAGCTAATTAAGACCGAGCTGCCCAACTCCAACGCAGCCGGTCTGCAGGCCTTCTACTTCAATACCCGCAAGCCCATGTTCGCAGACCGCCGAGTGCGTAAGGCCATTGAGCTGGCCCTGGACTATGAGTGGATGAATCGCCAACTCTTCTACGACCAGTACAAGCGATCGAACTCTTACTTCACCAATACCGATATGGCCGCCTCGGGCAAACCATCTGCAGCCGAGGAAGCCATGCTGAGGAGTATTGCTGCCGACACGGGCAAGCCACTGCCCGAGGGCGTGCTGGGCGTGGTCCCTGAGCCACCGAAGACGTCACCGCCGGGGAGTCTGCGGGAGAACCTTCGCAAGGCACGGGCCCTGCTGGCCGAGGCCGGGTACACCGTACAAAACGGTGTCTTGAAAAACCAGAAGGGCGAGCCCTTCGAGTTTGAGATTCTCATTAGCCAGCGCAGTTGGGAGCGGGTTGTGGCCCCTTTTGCGCGAAACCTGCAGAAGCTGGGCATCCGGGCCACTTCGAGGATGACCGATGCCTCGGTCTATAAGAAGCGAGTCGATGACTACGACTACGACATGATTGTGCATTGGTACCTCTCGAGTCAGAATCCCGGCAACGAATTGCTCTTTCGGTTTACCAGTCGTTCTGCAGGCGAGCCGGGCGCCGACAACTTCATTGGAGTGAAAAGCGCTTTGGTCGATGAAGCCATTGAGCGGGTGATTGGCGCGGGCTCGCGAGAAGGACTGGTCACTGCATCTCGGGTGCTCGATCGTCTGCTGCGGGTTGAGCACTATGCAGTGGCCAATTGGCACAACAATGTTCATCGGGTCGCCTATCGCACGGGGCTCCAAGCGCCCAAGCAGCGGCCGCTCTACTATCACTCCGAAGACTGGGCCATGGCGGCTTGGTGGTGGGGGCCCAAGCAATGACACCGCAACTCTTCGCTTACATCCTCAAGCGGCTGCTGCTAATTATTCCCACGCTGCTGGGCATTCTCTTGGTGACCTTCACCCTGATTCAGTTCGTTCCTGGTGGCCCGGTGGAACAGATGGTTCAGATGTTGCAAGGCGAGCACTCTGGAATGGGAGCGGCTGGCCCCGCTGCACCGGGCGCAGCGGCAACCGGCGATGTGGGGCAGACAGGTGGCGTGTATCGGGGAAGGGTGGGCGTGGACCCGCAACGTCTCGAAGAGATCAAGGCCCTCTACGGCTTCGACAAGCCTGTGCATGAGCGCTTCATGGACCTGGTGGTTGGCTTCATGCAGTTTGATCTGGGCAAGAGTTTCTTCCACAACAAGACGGTGTGGGAACTCATCGTCGAGAAGCTGCCTGTTTCGATGAGTCTTGGCATCTGGGCTTTCCTCATTACCTACCTGGTCTCAATTCCGTTGGGCATATCCAAGGCTGTTCGGCATGGCTCGCAGTTCGATCTCTACACCAGCCTGGCCATTCTTATTGGTTACGCCATTCCGGGCTTCGTGCTGGGCGTGGTGATGTTGGTCTTTTTTGGCGGTGGAAGTTTCTTGCAACTCTTTCCGCTTCGCGGCCTGACGAGCGACAACTGGTCCGAACTCTCGCTGATTGGCCAGGTACTCGATTACTTCTGGCACCTGGCCTTGCCACTCACCTGCCTGGTGTTGGGCAGTTTTGCTGTGGTGACCATGCTCACCAAGAACACCATGCTCGAGGAGATTCGTCGGCAATACGTTCTCACGGCCCGAGCCAAGGGTCTTGCCGAAGACACTGTGCTCTGGCGCCACGTGCTTCGCAACGCCATGATCCCCATCATCACGGGCTTTCCTGCGGCCTTTGTGGGGGCCTTCTTCACGGGTTCGCTGCTTATTGAAACCCTCTTCTCGCTCGATGGCCTCGGCCTTCTCTCCTACGAGGCGGTGATGAAGCGCGACTATCCCGTGGTCATGGGCACGCTGTTCTTCTTTTCGCTTCTGGGCTTGATGGCCAAGCTCATCAATGACCTGATGTATGTGCTGGTGGATCCACGCGTTCAGTTTGGAGGAAGCCGGTGATTGCCGTGTTCACCCCCAATTCGCCCTCGGCTCGCGCCTGGGACCGATTCAAACGCAACCGCCGGGGCTATTGGAGTCTCTGGATCTTCCTGGTGCTCTTTGGTCTGAGCCTCTCTGCGGAATTCCTCTCGAACGATCGGCCTCTGTTGGTCTCGTACCAAGAGCAGACCTACGTTCCAATCTTCAACGACTATCCCGAGACCACCTTCGGTGGCGATTTCGATTCGCCCACCGATTACCTCGACCCATTCATTGAGCAGCGGCTCTCTAGCGATGGCAACTGGGCCCTCTTCGCAATCAATCGCTACAGCCATGACACGCTGAATTATTTCTCCGACTCACCCAATCCAGCCCCCCCCTCGGCGGAGAACTGGATGGGCACCGACGACCGCGGCCGCGATATCCTCGCCCGATTGATTTATGGCTTTCGCGTGTCGGTGCTTTTTGGTCTGGCCCTGACCGCCATTGGGGTTGTACTGGGAATCATCTTCGGCGCCGTTCAGGGTTACTTCGCTGGCCGAGTCGATTTGGTCTTTCAGCGGTTTATTGAAGTCTGGGGCTCTATTCCCGAGCTCTACCTGCTGATCATTCTGGCTTCAATTTTTGAGCCAGGCTTGTTGGTCCTATTGGTCATTCTCTCTGTCTTTGGCTGGATGGGCCTCTCGGACTACGTCCGTGCAGAGTTTCTTCGCAACCGCAATCTTGAATACGTCACGGCGGCCCGCGCCCTGGGGCTTTCGAACTGGTCGGTGATCGTTCGGCATGTGCTGCCCAACAGCCTCACCCCGGTGGTGGCCTTCTTGCCGTTCCGAATGTCGGCATCGATTCTTGCGCTCACTAGCCTCGATTTCCTTGGCCTGGGCGTGCCCGCCTCCACGCCGAGCCTGGGTGAGCTCTTGGCCCAAGGCAAAGACAACCTCGATGCTTGGTGGATCACGCTCTCCACCTTCGGTGTCTTGGTCGGTCTGCTGCTACTTCTCATCTTTATTGGCGAGGCGCTGCGCGATGCCCTCGATACTCGCCGTGGCTGAGTCCAACACACCCCTTCTCGAAGTCCGTGACCTTCAGGTTCGATTCCCGAAGGCCAGCGGGGAGTTCAGCCTCGCGGTCTCGAATCTCAGTTTTGAGATTGCAGCCGGAGAGCGCTTTGCGCTGGTGGGCGAGTCGGGATCAGGCAAGACAGTCTCGGCACTGAGCCTTCTGCAGCTCCTGCCCGAGGCGCAGACCAGTGGTGAGATTCGCTTTCGCGGTGAGCCACTCATGCAGGCCAGCCCCCAGCGGCTGCGTGGGCTTCGGGGGAAAGACATCGCCATGGTCTTCCAAGAGCCCATGACTGCGCTCAACCCACTGCTCACTATTGGTCGTCAGATTGGCGAGGTGCTGGAGACCCACGAGGGCATAGGCCAGGGCTTGGGCGAGCGGGCCGCGGTGGATCTACTCGAACGAGTTGGAATCGATGAGCCGGACCGACGCGCAACCGCCTATCCGCATCAGTTGTCTGGTGGCCAGCGCCAGCGCGCACTCATTGCGATGGCATTGGCCTGCAAGCCGGCATTGCTGATCGCTGACGAACCGACCACCGCACTCGATATGACGCTGCGCCAGCAGGTCCTGGATCTGCTCGCGAGCCTGCAGGCCGAGACTGGCATGGCCATCCTTCTCATTACTCACGACCTGCCCATGGTCAAGCGATTTGCGGAGCGTGTGGGGGTGATGCAGGCAGGCCAATTGGTTGAGATGGGCAAGGCCGAAGAGATACTTGAGCGGCCCACTCACCCCTATACACGCAGCCTTGTTGATGCCCAGCCCCGACAACTAGTGGGCAGCCCCGGCCCGAGAAACGTCACGCTCGAGGTGCGCCGACTCCAGTGTGAATTCACATGGACCTCTGGTTTCCTTAAGACGCGCAAGCACATTGCGGTTCGCAAAGAGAGTTTTGTGGCCAACCTTGGCGAAACCCTTGGAATTGTTGGTGAGTCGGGCTCGGGCAAGACCACGCTCGGTCTGGCCTTGTTGCGACTCGCATCTGCACAGGTCAGTGGTGAGGTCCGCTTCGATGGAGTCGATCTCTTGAAGCTCTCGCGTTCGGCGATGCGCAGTAAGCGCCGGCAGATGCAGGTGGTCTTCCAAGACCCATTCAGTGCGCTCTCTCCCCGCATGACCGTTGGCCAGATCCTTCAAGAGGGCCTGCGACTCCATTTCCCGCTGCTCTCAAAGGCAGAACGCTTGGAGCGATGTGAGAAGATTCTCGAAGAGGTGGGGCTGCCAGTTGACTCACTCAACCGCTACCCGCATGAGTTCTCCGGTGGCCAGCGCCAGCGAATTGCGATTGCGCGGGCCGTGGTGGTGGAACCCGACCTGCTGCTTCTCGACGAGCCCACCAGCGCCCTAGACCTCTCCATCCAGAAACAGATCCTGGAACTGCTTGTGCGACTGCAGCAAGACAAGGGGCTAACCTATATATTCATTTCCCATGATCTCTCCGTTATTCGCGCAATTGCGCACCGAACCCTGGTTATGCGGCATGGAAGCATCGTCGAGTTTGGTGCCACGCAAGATGTCCTTGGCCAGCCCAAGAATGAGTACACCCAAGAACTGCTCGATGCCGCATTCCCCGAGGAGCGAATGCGTCTCGCGGCCGAGCTCGAGCGCAATCGCGCGATCGACCGGCAGACGCTTAGCCGCATTCTTAGCTAGTCTGCTGCCACTGCTGTTGGTGGGCTGCGGCCCATCCGAGACCCAGGCGCCGCCGCCTCCTTTTGTGAAGGTCCACGCTGTGGGCTCGCCACAGGCCGGTTCCATGGCTGTTGCCGGTTCGGCCCCGGCAACCGCAAATAGCGCTGGCGCCGATTCCGACGCATCAAAGGTCGTCAGTGAGGTGATTGGCGAGGTCACCGATGTTCTTGTGCAGGTGGGCCAGTCGGTTCGCGCAGGGCAGGCCCTGGTGCGCATCGATCCCCGCGATGCGGCACTGGCAGATACCGCCGCGAAGCTGCAAATCGATGCAGCGCGTGCAGAACTTGCCTCTGCGGAAGCGGATTTCAAGCGCTACACCGACCTGCGAGACAAGTCCTTCATATCGCAAGCCGAGTGGGAGCGTCGCGCTGCGGCCATTGCCTCGGCCCGAGCAAACTTTGAGGCCTCGGTGGACCGTCTGGGCCTCTACACAGCAAGGGCCACCCGCGATGCAACGGTGGTTGTGGTCTCTATTCGTAAGGGACAGTCGGTGGGCTCGGGCCAGCCGTTGGTTCGGCTGCGTTTGAATGCCCCGAGCCAAGACCTCGATGCAATGGCGTCAGCGGGAAGTATTGGCAAGGGCATGCGGGTGCCGCTCACAGCGATTGTGGGTGGCGACTCAGTCATGCGCATTGAATCTGCAGGTGAGGGCTTCTTGGTGAAGAGGGTTGCGGTTCGAATTGGTGAGGCCGATGATCGATTTGCGCGGATCGATGCGGGCCTTGGTATGGGTGACCGTGTTGTTGCCGTTGGCGCCCATCTGCTCACCGATGGCCAGGCCGTTCGCCTTGCGCCACAAGGTCAGTAGCGCCCGCACCGTCCTGCACACCATTCGGAGTTACTCGGCAGCATGAACGGCTTTAACCTCTCTCGCTGGGCCATTGAGCATCCCGCCTTGGTGCGGTTTCTTATGGTGTCTCTTTTGGTGTTGGGGGTCTCGAGCTATTTCCAACTCGGCCAGGACGAAGACCCTCCGTTTAATTTTCGTGTGATGGTGATCCAGGCCTATTGGCCGGGCGCCACGGCCACTCAGGTCGCAGACCAACTCACCGATCGCATTGAGCGCACGCTTCAAAACGTCCCGGATACCTATTCGATCATGAGTTTCTCCAAGCCCGGGCAGACCACAATTATTTTTCAGGTCAAGGACGACTTCAACCCCGACGAGGTTCCCGATCGTTTCTACGCCGCTCGAAAACTCGTTGGTGACATGGCCCACACACTGCCGCAGGGGGTTCGTGGCCCATTCTTCAACGATGATTTCGGTGACACCTACGGAGTGATCTACACGCTCTCGGCACCCGGCTACAGCGCCGCGGAGGTAACGGATTTCTCGCGCTCTATTCGCTCGCAGCTCTTGCAGGTGAAGGATGTTGGGAAGGTCGATGTCTTTGGTCTTCAAGAAGAGCGCATCTATCTAGAGCTCAGTCGAAAGCAGCTTGCGCGCTACGGCTTGAACTCGGTGGGTGTGGCGCAGCAGATTGCCGATCAAAACGCGGTGGTCGATGCAGGCCGTGTCACCACCGAGACCTTCAGCCTGCCGATTCGTGTCCCCGCCCAGTTCCAGTCGGTCGACGACATTGCTCACATGCCCATTCGTGCCGGTGGCCTGCTCATTCGACTCTCGGACATTGCCACCGTTCGCCGCGCCACCGTCGACCCGCCCAGCCAACTGCTTCATGTGAATGGTGAGCCCGTTGTGGGACTGGGGGTCTCGATGCAGAAGGGGGGCGATGTCATTGCTTTGGGAGGCGCCCTAAGGGCCGCTTTAGCAGGCATTACCAGTGAATTGCCCATTGGTGTAACCCTTCGCCAGGTGCAGGACCAGCCCACGGTGGTGGCAACGTCGGTCAATGAGTTTTTAATTGTTCTTGCCGAAGCGGTGGCCATTGTTTTGGCGGTAAGCCTCTTGGCCCTGGGTATTCACACCAAGCCGTTTCGAATCGATCCGCGTCCTGGCCTAATCGTGGCCATCAGCATTCCGTTGGTGATGGCGGTGACCTTCCTGATCATGAAGGCGTGGGGGGTGGGCATTCATAAGATTTCGCTCGGCTCGCTCATCATCGCGCTGGGGCTTCTGGTCGATGACGCCATCATTGTGGTCGAGATGATGGTGCGCAAGATGGAGGAGGGCGCCGACCGAATGCGCGCGGCCACCGCGGCCTTCGAGTTAACGGCCATGCCCATGCTCACGGGCACGCTTATTACCGCGGTGGGCTTTCTGCCCATTGGCATCGCCAAGTCGGTGGTGGGTGAATACACCTTCGCAATCTTTGCGGTCACCGCGGCCGCGCTCATGGTCTCTTGGGTGGTGTCCGTCTTTTTTGTTCCGGTGCTGGGCTATTGGCTGCTCAAGAGCCCCAACCGCACCCCTTCACTTGAGCGCCGTGGGGTCTCGCCGGCGGATGAAACCGCAATGGCTGTGGCCGAAGATGAACTCTTCAAAACGCCTTTTTATCAGCGCTTTCGCCAGGCGGTAACCTGGTGTGTGTTCAACCCAGGCCAAACACTTTTAGCCACGCTGTTGGTTTTTGTGTTGGGCGTTGTGGGCATGGGCCGAGTCGAGCAACAGTTCTTTCCCGATTCCTCGCGCCCCGAAATTCTTATCGATGTCTACCTTGCCGAAGGGGCCAGTATTTTGGCCACCCGCGATGCGGTCGAGCGCATTGAGAAACAGGCTTCCCAGACCGAGGGTGTGCAGACGGTGACGAGTTGGATTGGATCGGGCGCACCGCGCTTCTTTCTGCCCTTGGACATCATCTTCCCGCAATCGAACGTGGCCCAACTCATCATTCAGCCCAAAGAGGGCGCATCGCGTGCCGCCATTCTGAAGAGTCTCCAAGAGCAGATTCCCGTTTTGGCGCCCGAGGCCCGCCTGCGAGTCAAGTTGTTGCCCAATGGGCCCCCAGTGCCTTACCCAGTGGCTTTTCGACTCATCAGCGAGCGACCCGAGCAGGCCATTAAGGCTGCCGCGTTGGTGGAGTCTGTGATGCGAACCCACCCCAATCTCGAGGGTGTTCACAACAACTGGAACGAGAAGCGGCCGGTGGCCCAACTCACCCTAGACCTTGGCCGGGCCAGAGAGTTGGGGGTCGGTGCCTCTGCCGTGGCCAGAACTTTAGAGGCCCGTTTTGCGGGCGTGTCGGTCGGTGAGTTTCGCGAGAACGACAAGGTGATTCCCATCGAATTGCGCCTGCCCGCGGCCGAGCGGGATGGTCTCAGGGACCTGCGGGGCCTTCTGGTGCCTTCAGCCAGCGGACAGCAGGTGCCGCTCGAGAAGATTGCCAAAGTGGAATTGGTCTGGGAGCACGGAATGATCTGGCGCCGCGATCGCCAGTACGCAGTGACTGTTCAAGGAGCGTTGAAGCCAGGCAAGCAGGCGCCCACGGTGAGCTCCGAAGTGGCCGAGATGCTCGAGCCTTTGAAGGCCAAGTTCCCTCCCGGGGTTCGGCTGGAAGTTGGAGGCGAGGTCGAGGAGAGCAGCAAGGGCCAATCCTCGATTTTTGCGGGAATGCCCATCATGCTCTTTATTACCCTCACGCTCTTGGTGATTCAGCTCAAGAGCACCCCAAAGAGCCTCATGGTTCTGGCCACGGCACCTTTGGGAATTGCGGGCGTGGCTGGGGCATTGCTTTTACTTGGGCGACCCTTTGGCTTCGTGGCTATGTTGGGCTTCATTGCCCTAATGGGCATGATCATGCGCAACTCCGTCATCCTCATCGACCAGATTGAGAAGGAGCGGGCGCGGGGCTTGGGGTTCAATGAGTCGATTATTGAGGCCACGGTGGCTCGGTTTCGGCCCATTACGCTCACCGCCGCAGCGGCCGTGCTCGCCATGATTCCCCTGCAGGGGTCGGTCTTCTGGGGGCCCATGGCAGTGGCGATCATGGGCGGCCTGGTCGTGGCCACGGCCCTCACCCTGCTCTCTCTGCCCGCTCTTTGTGCATTTCGACCCCAGTGGTCCGTGTTCGGGGCAGTTTCATGGGGCAAACCATGGGGTAAACACTAGCCCCCCATGGGACTATTGACCCATGGCTTTTCGCTACACTCTGCGAGTCTGAGGCCGGTTGTCTAGGTCGGCAATCGGATTCGGAAAACACGCAAAAATTCTCAAGGAGAAGATATGAAGATTTCGCAGACGGAAGTCCAAGAAGTGAAGGCAGCTGCCGATCAGGCTGCGCCCCAGGCCGGTCGCCGTAAGTTCTTCGGAAAGGCCGCAACCGCCGCTGTTGCAGCACCCATTGCCGGCTTCCCAATGATTTCGGTCGCCCAAACCCCCGTCGCCCTGAAGATGCAGGGCTCCTGGGGCGCCAACGAGATCTTCTCCGAAATGGCCCAGCAGTACGTCACTCGTGTCAACGAGATGGCCGGTGGTCGCCTTAAGCTCGAGTACCTGCCTGCAGGTGCCGTGGTCAAGCCCTTCGAGATCATCGATGCCGTCAGCAAGGGCGTTCTCGATGGCGGCCACCATGTGTCTGGCTACTGGTACGGAAAGAACAAGAGCGCCTCGCTATTCGGAACCGGCCCTGTGAGCGGCGCCACCCCTGAGATTGGTCTCTCCTGGATTCACGCCGGTGGTGGTCAGCAACTCTGGGACAAGCTCGTTGCCAAGATGAACCTCAACGTGGTGGGCTTCTTCTCCTTCCCCATGCCCTCGCAGCCCCTGGGCTGGTTCAAGAAGACACCTCCGAAGAAGGCCGCTGAGCTCAAGGGCTTCAAGTACCGCACCATTGGCCTGGCCGCCGACCTCCTCCAGGAGATGGGCATGGCCGTTGCCCAGCTGCCCGGTGGCGAAATCGTTCCCGCCATGCAGCGTGGCGTGATCGATGCCTTCGAGTTCAACAACCCCACCGCCGATATGCGCTTTGGTGCGCAAGACGTGGCCAAGTACTACTCCATGGGCTCCTTCCACCAGGCCCAAGAGTTCTTCGAGATCGTCTTTAATAAGGACAAGTTCAACGCCTTGGCCCCCGATCTCAAGGCCATTCTCAAGTACTCCGCCGAGGCCGCTTCCACGGCTTCTACCGCCATTGCCCACCTGAACTACTCCAAGGATCTGCAAGAACTCATCGTCAAGCACAAGGTGGTGGTCTCCCGTACCTCGGATGATGTCTACCGTGGTCAGCTCGCCGCTTGGGACAAGGTCACAGCCAAGCTTGAGACGGAAGTCGATATGTTCAAAGAGATCAACGACTCCTTCAAGGCCTGGTCCAGGAGAGTTGGCTTCTATCACTTCACCAACGAGTCCAACTACAAAATGGCCTACGAGCACGTTCAGAAGACCAAGCTGCCTCGTTAATTCGCTGTCTGCTTGACCAAGGGCTGCCGAAATGTTTCGGCGGCCCTTGTTTTATCTCCCGATAAGGATTTTCTGCAATGGAAACCTGGATTCATCGAATCGATATCTTCAGCAAGTCGATTGGCCATGCCTTCGCCTGGTGCGTCTTGGTCCTCACGGCCGGCACCTGCTACGAAGTCTTCATGCGCTACTTTTTGAACAACCCCACCAACTGGGCTTTCGACATGAGCTACATGATGTACGGGGCCCTGTTCATGATGTCCGGTGCCTATGCCGTGTCGCGCAACAGCCATGTGCGTGGCGATTTTATCTATCGAAACTGGTCGCCGCAGACCCAGGCCAGGGTGGACCTCACCTTGTTTATTATTTTTTATTTCCCTGCTGTGTTTGCAATGGTCTACGTGGGCGGGGCCTACTCCTTTGAATCGACCCGAATCTTGGAGTCGAGCGTCAACAGCCCAGCCGGCGTTCCGGTCTGGCCCTTGAAGCTACTGATTTTTGTTGGTGGCCTGACATTGCTGATCGCCGGTGTGGCCGAGGTTATGCGGTGCCTGGTTTGCATGCGCACCGGCAAGTGGCCTGCCCGAGGCGGTGACGTCGAGGAACTCGAGGAAATTCTGTTGAAACAACATTCTGAGAAAGCCGCGCAATGAGCGATCCAGCCGTAGCCATACTCCTACTCTGTCTATTCATTGTTGTCATCTTCCTGGGCTTTCCCATTGCCTTCACCTTGATGGCAATGGGCATCGGCTTTGGCTTCTATGCCTACTTCGATGCCAGCCAGGCCTTCTGGGACAACCGCATTTTTTATCTCTTCACGCAAAACACCTTCAGCGTGATGAACAACGATGTGCTCATATCCATACCGCTCTTCTTGTTTATGGGCTACATCATTGAGCGGGCCAACATTCTTGACCGGCTCTTTCTAAGCCTTCAGGTTGGCCTGAGATCCGTTCCCGGTTCAATGGCCGTGGCCGCCTTGGTGACCTGCGCCTTGTTTGCTACGGCAACCGGCATTGTGGGTGCGGTCGTCACGCTCATGGGCCTCATTGCGTTGCCAGCCATGTTAAAGGCGGGTTACGACCAAAAACTCTCGGCGGGCGTGATTGCCGCCGGTGGAACCCTGGGCATTCTCATTCCGCCGTCGATTCTGCTCATCGTCTACGCAGCGACCGCCAGCGTGTCCGTGGTAAAACTCTATGCCGCCGCACTCATTCCTGGGTTCTTGCTCGCAGGCCTCTACATGGTCTACGTGATCACGCGAGCGGTCATCAACCCCTCGCTCTGCCCCAAGCCCAAGGACGTTGCCGACTACTCAGTGATCAAGAGCATCATTCTTGTGTTGCAGGCCTTTGTGCCTCTGGCTGCTCTCATTCTTGCCGTGTTGGGGTCCATTCTTTTTGGCTTGGCCACCCCCAGCGAGGCTGCTGCCATGGGCTCTCTCGGCGGAATCGTTTTGGCGGTGATCTATCGGGCATTCTCCTGGGAGCGCCTGCGCGAGGCGGTGTACCTCACCGCCAGAACTTCGGCCATGGTCTGTTTCCTGTTCGTGGGTGCTGCCACCTTCTCGTCGGTCTTCTCCTACTTGGGTGGAGAGCACGTGGTCAAGGATGCGATCATGGCACTCGACCTCACGCCGGTTCAGTTCCTGATTTTGGCCCAGCTCATCATCTTCATTCTGGGCTGGCCGCTGGAGTGGAGCGAGATCATCATCATCTTCGTGCCGATCTTTCTGCCACTGCTGCCTGTGTTTGGCGTGGATCCGATTCTCTTTGGAATCCTCATCGCAGTTAACCTGCAGACATCCTTCTTAACTCCGCCCATGGCCATGTCGGCCTACTACCTAAAGGGGGTGGCGCCGAAAGAATTGCAGCTGGTCACGATATTCAAGGGATGTATGCCGTTTGTTGGCATGGTGATCATCACCCTGGTGCTCGCCTACGTCTTCCCGCAGATCGTTACCTACTTGCCGGATCAGTTCTTTAATCAGGCAGTGGAGATTCAGATCGACCCGAACGATGAGTCGATTGTCGATCCCAACGTCTTTAAGAATATGTAAGGCGCATCCGGTCGATGTCTTCCCGACCCATTGCTGAGTTAACTGCGCACGACCTCATTGGCCTCTACGACGGGGGCCACATGAGGCCGTCGGAGTTTGTCGAGAGCCTCTCGAAGTTTGTGGATGCCGCCGACGAGAAGGTGAAGGCCTTTGTCCACCGGGATCGCGAAGTGCTCGATCTGCAGGCGGAGCATCTGGACAAACAGCGCACCACAGGGGAGCTGCCCGGGCGTCTCTACGGCGTTCCCATTGCACTCAAAGACATCATCGACACGCATGATTACCGAACGGAGTACGGCAGCACCATTCATGCGGGCCGTTATGCGGTGGCCGATGCAACGGTGGTGGCAAGGCTACGTGCAGCCGGTGCGCTTATTGTTGGCAAGACCGTCACCACGGAATTCGCCACCATGGTGCCTGGGCCAACCTGCAACCCCCACAATCTCGAGCACACACCCGGCGGGTCATCGAGCGGCTCGGCCGCTGCAGTGGCTGCGGGCATGGTGCCGGTGGCCCTTGGCACTCAAACCAATGGGTCCTTGATTCGACCGGCCTCCTACTGCGGTGTCTATGGCTTTAAGCCCTCTATGGGCCTTCTGCCTCGCTCTGGCATGCTCGAGCAGTCGCCCTCGTTGGATCAGTTGGGTGTGTTTGCCCGCAACATCGAAGACATTGCCTTGGTCACCGAGATTATGTCGGGCGACGATGGCAGCGATGCTGCCTCGCGTGGTCAGTTTCCCAAGCGCCTTCTGGATGTGGCCATGTCGGAGCCACCGCTCGACCCGAAGTTTTGTTTTGTGAAGACGCCCTGGTGGTCTCAGGTGGAGCCTGAAGCCCAAGAGGCCTACGAGGCGCTTGTTGAGCATTTGGATGGCTGTGTTGAGTTGGTGGGCCTGCCAGAAGTGGTGAGTCGTGCTGTTGATTGGCACAAGACAGTCAACGAGGTGGAGCTCGCTTTTTGTCTGCAGCGCGAGTGGACCCACTCTCGAGACAAACTCAGCGACGACATAAAGGCAAGCATCGAGCGGGGCATGGCCGTCTCGGCCAATGATTACCTTGTTGCGAAGGATCGCATGCTCCATGTCACCAATGCGTTTGATGAGTACTTCGTCAACTACGATGCCGTTCTCTGTCCGGCCGCTCTCGGTGCCGCGCCCAAGGGCTTGGCGTCGACTGGCAACCCAATCATGCAAACGGTTTGGAGTTTTGCGGGGCTCCCTAGCTTGAATCTTCCGCTTATGAATTTAGGCAGTGGACTGCCCCTTGGCATTCAGGCCGTGGGCGCTTTCAATAACGACGCCCGGCTGCTGCGGTCTTGCCGCTGGCTGGTCAAGGAATTTCTAAGGAGAAACGAATCATGAAGAATATCGAACGCTCGACCGCCCTGGTTGGCCTGCTGCTTCTCGCCGCCTTCTTTACGCCGTATGTGATCAAACTCAAAGAGATCGATCTCGGCATCATTCTGGTGGGCGGGCTGGCCTTGGCTGCCTACGACTTCTTTACCAGCCACATCGAGTAACTTCCTCGGTCGCGCGACGCCCTGGTCGGCGCCCCAATTGTCTTGACGCCCTACTTGTCTTTCTTCGGAGCGGGTGGCGGTGGCGAGTTAAAGAGCCCATTGATGGTGGCAGGATCGTCTTTGGCTGCCGTCTCAATCAGGCCCTCCACGGCTGAAGCCACCCGAACGGAGTCCCCCGTTCCCATCCACTGGTTGCGGTTGTTCCGAATCAGCACCAGGCGGTCTAACGAGCAGTTCTTCCCCTCTTGTTCGATCCAGGCCAGCGCCCGTTTCTCGCGGTCGGCCTCGGGGTAGTCCAGCACCGCATTGCGAAAGTCGCTCACTTTGCAGTTGGGGGGTGGTGCCGGAGGCGCAGGGGCTTCCTCGTCATTGGCCGTGGACTGGGCAATACTCACACCGGTGAGCATGCCCAGGGCTAAAGACAACACCGCCGAGGTCGAATTCTTAAGCATGATGCGAACCCTTCCTTCGCCCTTGCGATCCTTCTCCATGTTGTTGGTGGGTCTGTTCATGCTGCTCATCGTGGTGGGTCCCAGGCCGGCCATGGCCAAATATTTGGTGATCTCTTCTTCAGCGAATCGGGTGGAGTACGTGGAACTTTACACGGCACGGCGCACCGTTGTTGGCTATGTTGTTGTTTTGGTTGAAGATTATTTTAATCCGGACCTCATGGGCAATTTGTCTCGCATGACCCTGAAGGAGGTGGATTGCCAAAAGGGGCAGATGCGCACGCGGCTGGAGCGCCGCTACACCGGTAAGCGCGGCACGGGAAGAGTGAGCCAGGTGGTGCGTCAGCCCGAAGGCAACTGGCAGAAACTCAACGCCATTCCCAAGGGGAAGTTCCTGCAGGCGCAGTTCTGCACCAAGACGCCCGCGCAAAACTAGCGAGCCTTAACGGCCCTGGCGAGCAAATCTGGCTCGCCATAGTTAACAAATTTTTTAATATTTGGGCGTGTCGTCTTAAGCGAAAAGACACGGAGCCAAAGAGTAGAAAAGCTTATTTTATCTATTTAAATCAATAGCTTAAAAATGGTGTTCAATTAAGTGTGTACTTGAGGTCCTGAGTTTCATGCACTTTTCGCTGCATGTGCCGCTGCCCTTTTTGCGTGTCGCGAGGCCAACAGATGGGCTTGGTCATGCAGACTGCATCAGCCACTCCCGCAGCGCGCGGGCGTCTCTCTCTTGTAGCCCGTGGCGTGGGTCGCAGGCCAGTAGGTTCTCGCACTCGGGCGGGAACTCGTTGACGGCATCATCGACTGCCATCCAATGCTCGAGTCTGTATACGTCCACCACCTCTTTGATCTCGTGATAGCGCTGGTACGAACACGGCCGTATCTCGGGCGTGACGCCCGTTACCCGTCCCGAGAGGGTGCCGAGCTGCCCGCGCAACTCCTCGAGCGGGTAATGAAAGCGCCAGGATGACGAGACCACGATCTGGAAATCGCACGTGACGCTGGCGAGCTTCAGCATGGCGTTGACTCCTTCTTCTCTGCTCTGTGTAGCGTAATGCTTGTCTATGAGAGTAACAGAGCAACGGAGTAACAGAGTAACGGAATCACCCCAGTCTCTGCATTAGGCCATTGATACACCCAAGCCCCTGCACCAGCCCCTCGCGCATCGCATGAATTCGGTTACGCATGGTGGCGCGTTCCTCTCGCCAGAGTGTCTTTGGCGCATGATCGATTTCTGACAGAAACAGGATGGCAATACACTGCATAACCCAACGCTACTTGGGCATATCTTGAACTCACCAACTGCCCGTAATCTGGTCCGAGTATTGTTCTTGCAAGGGTGGACCGCTTTATACTGAAAGCTTTAGGAGAACGCCATGAGTTATGCCGCGCCGATAAAAGAGATGATGTTTGCAATTGAGCATTTGGGTCAACTCGGGACGCTGGCGACGCTGCCTGGGCGTGAGTCTTTTGACGTGGATACTGCGCAGGCAATTCTGGGTGAGTGTGAAAAGGTCTGCTCAGCGGTCGTAGCCCCACTAAACCACTTGGGCGATAAACAACCAAGTTCATTTGCAAACGGCTCGGTCACCACGACCCCTGGTTTTAAACAGGCCTTTGAACAATTTGTGCAAGGCGGCTGGCAAGGATTAAGTCACCCCGAGGAATACGGTGGCCAAGAGGCTCCGAAACTGATCTCCACAGCCACCTCAGAGATGCTCAATGCGGCAAACCTCTCGTTTGCCTTGGCGCCGTTGCTGACCGATGGAGCGATTGAGGCCTTGTTAACGGCCGCCAGCGACGAGTTAAAGAACAAGTTTCTCCCCAAGATGATCTCTGGGCAGTGGACTGGCACGATGAACCTCACAGAACCGCAGGCAGGCTCTGATCTGGCTGCAGTTCGCACCCGTGCCGAGCCCCAGGCCGATGGGAGTTACAGGCTGTTTGGAACCAAGATCTACATCACGTATGGCGAGCATGATCTGACAGAGAACATCATTCATCTGGTGCTGGCCCGTTGCCCAAGCGCACCATCCGGCGTTAAAGGCCTGTCTCTATTTCTCGCGCCAAAGATATTGGTCAATGCGGATGGCACTCTTGGCCACCGCAATGATGTGCATTGCATATCGATCGAACATAAACTCGGTATCAAGGCAAGCCCAACAGCTGTGCTGCAGTTTGGCGATGATGTAGGAGCCACGGCGTACCTGGTTGGCAAGGAGAACCGTGGCTTGGAATACATGTTCATTATGATGAATGCCGCGCGCTTTGCAGTCGGTGTTCAAGGCATTGCAATATCCGATCGCGCCTATCAAAAGGCGGTGGCCTACGCGCGTGAACGTGTGCAGTCGAAGGACCTCGATGGCCCCGATCCAGTCGCCATCATTCATCACCCCGATGTGAAGCGCATGCTCATGACCATGCGGGCCTACACCGAGGGAGCAAGGGCATTGGCCTATTTTTCTGCTGCCGCCTGCGACCTGAGCAAACACCACCCCGATCCAGAAGTGCGCAAGCAGATGTTTGCCTTTTATGATTTCACAGTACCGATTGTGAAAGGTTTCTCAACCGAAATGTCGATTGAGGTCACAAGCCTCGGTGTGCAGGTCCATGGTGGCATGGGATTTATTGAAGAGACGGGCGCCGCGCAGTTCTATCGAGACGCGCGCATATTGACGATCTACGAGGGCACCACGGCCATTCAAGCCAATGACTTGGTTGGCAGAAAAACCCTGCGCGATGGCGGTTCTACCTTGGCCCATATCCTGAGAGAGATCGTGGCGACCGAGGCTCAGTTAGCGAAAATCAATGGCTTTGCCGCTCAATCGATGACGGTACATTTACAAACCGGACGTGAGGCCCTGCAGCGAGTTGCCGATTTTATTGCGACCCATGCCAAAACGCAGACCAAAGAGGTATTCGCCGGAAGCGTCAATTACCTGCGACTCTGTGGTCTGGTGCTTTGTGGTTGGCAGATGGCGCGGAGCCTGCTGGTTGCCCAGACCAGGGAGAAAGAAGACCAGGATTTTTACTCTGCCAAGATTGCCACTGCTCGTTTCTACGCTGAGCATCTACTGAGTCAGGCACCGGGACTCAGCGTCGCCATTACGCAAGGTGGACAGTCGGTCAATGCGCTGAAAGAGACCCAATTCTAATTACTGATTATTTTGCTTAAAGAAATGTCATGAGACCAATTTTGATTCAAAAAGCTGCCGTGCTTGGCGCAGGTGTCATGGGGGCCCAGATCGCGGCCCACCTGGCCAATACCGGATTCGATGTGGCCCTATTCGACCTTCCCTCTGCCGAGGGCGATCGAAACCAGATAGTCAAAGCTGCGCTTGATCGACTCAAGAAACTGGAGCCTGCGCCAATTGCAAGCCCTCGGGTGCTCACAAGAATTTCAGCCTGCAACTTTGATGACCACTTAAAGACCTTGGGTGGCTGCCAACTCATTATTGAAGCCGTAGCCGAGCGCATGGATATCAAGCGCAGCCTCTACACAAAGATTGCGCCCTATATTTCAGAGCAGACCTGGTTTGCCACCAACACCTCGGGCCTCTCCATTGAGGCTCTGGCCAAAGAGCTTCCTGCCAATTTGCACTCGAGATTTTGCGGCGTTCACTTCTTTAACCCGCCAAGGTATATGAGCTTAGTTGAGCTCATTCCCACCGCAGCCACCCACCCTGTGGTGCTTGACACCCTTGAGACCTGGCTCACAAGAGCAGTAGGCAAAACGGTAGTGCGCGCAAAAGATACGCCTAACTTTATTGCCAACCGCATTGGCGTGTTTTCATTGCTAGCCACCATGCATCACACCCAGGCCTTTGGCCTTGGGCTTGATGTGGTGGATGCTTTAACCGGCCCGCGCATTGGCCGGCCCAAAAGCGCAAGCTATCGCACTGTTGACGTCGTGGGCCTAGACACTTTGGGCCATGTGGTCAACACCATGGATCAGCAGCTGCCCAATGACCCATGGCACTCCATCTTCAGGCTTCCTGCCTGGATGACTGCCTTAATTGAGAGAGGGGCGCTTGGCCAGAAAACCGGCGCAGGAATTTATCGCAAGCAAGGCAAAGAGATTTTGGTGCTAGACCTTGCAGCCAAGGATTACCGGAAAAGTGATGCGGCCATTGACCCGGAAGTAGAAAAGATTTTAGGCATACGCAACCCGGCCGAGCAGTTCAAGGCGCTGCGTGACTGCAATCACCCGCAGGCGCAGTTTTTGTGGGCGATCTTTCGCGATGTCTTTCACTACAGTGCATTTCACCTAAAAGATATTGCCCAGAGCACCCGCGAGCTTGATACCGCGCTTCGCTGTGGCTTTGGCTGGGCCATGGGTCCCTTTGAGACCTGGCAGGCAGCGGGCTGGCAGGCCATTGCCGCTGCAATTGAGGCCGATGTTGCTGCCGGCAAAACAATTGCCAAAGTGTCTTTGCCGGATTGGGCACGAGACCCTCAACGCGCAAGCGTGAATTCCCCTAAGGGCTCTTACTCTCCCGCAGATAAAAACGGCTCGCCACGCTCGGTGCTAACGGTTTATCAGCGCCAGATTTTTCCGCAACGTCTGCTTGGTGAACTCGAAGCAAGCCAGATGCGACAGCCAGAGCAGTGGGCAGGCGAAACTATTTCTGAAAACTCTGGTGTTCGTTTGTGGCGATTGCCGCAGCAAGACCAAGGCATTGGTATTTTGTCGTTCAAATCAAAAATGCATACCGTGGACGATGATGTACTGGCCGAAATTCCCCTTGCGCTTAAAGTGGCGGAGGAACAACTTGACGGTGTGGTGCTCTGGCATGAGCCGCCGTTTTCAGTGGGCGCAAACCTAAAGCAGGTCAGAAAAGCCTGCGCCGCGAAAGACTTCGCAAGCCTTGAGGCTATGGTGGCCCAGTTTCAGGTCTGCTCGCAGGCGTTGAAATATTGCCGGGTGCCCGTGGTGGCTGCAGCACAGGGCCTGGCTTTAGGCGGTGGCTGCGAGTTTTTAATGCATGCCCACCACCGGGTGATGGCCCTGGAAACCTATGCAGGCTTGGTCGAAGCAGGAGTAGGCGTTATTCCTGCAGGCGGCGGTTGCAAAGAGTTTGCAGTGCGTGCAGCCCAGTGGGCCGCACAGGGGCCAACGCCCGCAGAAGTGTTTCCCTTCATTCAGGAAGTGTTCACCACGATTGCCATGGCCAAGGTGGCCAAAAGCGCCTTGCAAGTCATTGATATGGGCTTTGGAAAACCCTCTGATCAAGTGGTGTTTCACCCACACGAGATTTTGCACATTGCAATCAATTCGGCGCGCGCCATGGCCGATGCAGGCTTTGCACCGCCTGCACCGCCTGCGCCATTTCCCGTTGCAGGCCGAACCGGCATTGCCAATCTTTCCATGATGCTTGTGAACATGCACGCCGGAAAAATGATCAGCGACCACGATTACAAGGTCGCACTGGCGGCTGCCACCGCACTGTGCGGCGGCGATGTCGATGCCGGAACCCTGGTCACCGAAGACTGGATCATTGAAGTGGAACGCCAGCAGTTCGTGGCGCTTTTGAAAAACCCACAGACCCAGGCCCGCATCCAGCACATGCTCGAGACCGGCAAGGCCTTGAGAAACTAATCACAGAGAACGCTCATGACACAAGCACTTCAAGAGGTTTATATTGTTTCGGCAAAACGGCTTGCCGTAGGCCGAAAAAACGGGGCCCTGAAAACAACACGGCCCGACGACATGCTGGCAAGCGCAATTCGTGCGGCCTTGGCGCCACTGCCAGAACTCGATCACGAAGAGATTGGCGATGTGATTGTGGGCTGCGCCATGCCGGAGGCCGAACAAGGGATGAATGTGGCGCGCATCGGGGCCTTGCTTGCAGGGCTTAAAGACTGCGTGCCCGGCATGACGATTAACCGCTTTTGCGCCTCGGGCCTGCAGTCAATTGCCCTCGCCGCCCAGCGCATTGCGCTTGGCGATGCCGAGCTCATGATTGCCGCAGGCACCGAATCGATGAGCCTGATGCCGCAGATAATGGGCAACAAAATCGCGATGAACCCGGCCGTTTTTATGGGGCAAGAGAATCTTGGCATTGCCTATGGCATGGGTATGACGGCTGAAAACGTTGCTACCCGATGGTCAGTATCGCGTGATAACCAAGATGCCTTTGCGCTGGAGTCACACCAAAAAGCCCTTGCCGCGCAAAAGGCCGGTCTCTTTACAGCGGAGATTTCTGCATTTGAAGTGCATCGCCACCAGCCCGATTTCGCAACAGGTCATGTGAAGCACAGCACTATGACAATGGATCGCGATGAAGGCCCGCGCGCAGATACCAGCCTTGAAAAACTTGGCAAGCTCAAGCCTGTGTTCATGACCAAGGGCTCAGTTACCGCCGGAAATTCTTCCCAAATGTCGGATGGTGCAGCCGCTCTGGTACTGGCCTCTGCTGCTACGGTCAAGCGCTATCAGCTCACACCGCTTGCAAGGTTTGCTGGCTTTAGTGTTGCAGGCGTCGCCCCCGATGTCATGGGCATTGGGCCTGTGGCTGCTATTCCTAAAGTGCTTGCAAAGACCGGCATCAAGGCCCAAGACCTCGATTGGATCGAACTCAATGAGGCCTTCGCCGCCCAGGCCTTGGCAGTCATTCGGGAACTTGCGCTTGATGCGCAAAAGGTCAACCCACTGGGCGGTGCCATTGCCCTGGGCCACCCACTTGGCGCTACGGGGGCTATTCGCGCCTGCACGGTGATTCACGGCTTAAGAAGAACCCAGAAGCGCTATGGCATGGTCACCATGTGCATTGGCACAGGCATGGGGGCTGCCGGAATTTTCGAGCGCCTCTAAGCCGCCGGCATAGTCATGCGTCTTGCGTGGATATTTGACGTATCGCCTGGTCTGCCCGCCCAGATCATATGGGTGGACCTCGGCCTTTCACGGCTGATCTTGACTTCGTAAGAGTCGTTGGCCCCAGTATGCGGCGTCTTCCAATTTTCCAGCCCTAAATTGAGACCCCCGAAGATGCTCCCAACCCCTGAGTCATTGCCTACACCGGCGGCTGATGCGGGACTCCCGCTTGCTCTTGTGCGGGTGCTCGATTTCAGCCGACTGCTTCCTGGCCCTTATTGTTCTCAAATTCTTGCTGACCTCGGTGCTGAAGTTATTCGTGTCGACGACGCAACACGGCCCGATGGCGGCGATCTCATGCGCGAGGAAGCCGATCTTGAAGGATTTGGTGGTGGCCGATTTTTTGATTTACTCAATCGCGGAAAAAAATCAATTGCCTTGAATCTGCGTGACCCGCGCGCTGTGGAGATCGTCAGGCGATTGGTTGTTGGTGTCGATATCGTATTGGAGGGCTTTCGGCCCGGTGTAATGGAACGGCTGGGTGTGGGCTACGAGGCACTCGCTACGGTCAGGCCCAGCCTGGTTTATTGCGCGCTCTCAGGCTATGGCCAGACCGGCCCCTATCGCGATAAGGCAGGTCACGATCTAAATTATTTAGCCTTAAGCGGCGCACTCCACCACAACCGCACGCACGATGGTGCCCCGACGATCGGCACAATCCAGACGGCCGACCTTGCCGGCGGTGCGCTCTCGGCGGCCACCGCGATTCTTGCGGCCCTTTTCGATGCCAAGCTCAATGGCCGAGGACGTTTTCTCGATGTGGCCATGGCCGATGGCACTTTGGCATTAAATGTTTATGCATTAAGCCTACTGAATCAGCGCCGCATGGAACCCACAGCCGGCGCGGAGTTAATTACCGGCGGGGCGGCCTGCTATCAGGTTTATGCGACGCAGGATCAACGCTATCTCGCAGTTGGCGCTCTGGAGCAAAAGTTCTGGCAGCGGTTTTGCGAGATTCTCAATCGGCCCGATTGGTCAGACCGCGGTCATCGCTGCGGCCAAGAGGGCAGGGCTGTGATTGCGGATGTGGCGGCGGCGATCGCGAAAAAAACACTGGCCCAATGGCGTGAGATTTTCCAAGACGAAGACTGCTGTGTCACCCCGGTGATGACGCTTGAAGAGTCACTCCAGGATGGCCCTTCGATGCGCCGCGGCGCGGTCGCGTTCAATTCCCATGCGCAACCGGTTCTTCCCTTTCCAGTGCCCATGGCGTCGGCCCCGACAGCAGTCGCCGCAAGTCCGGCCATTGGCGCAGACTCCGAATCCCTTTTATTGGCGTCGGGCTATACAGCTACCCAAATTGCAGACTTGATTGCCGAAGGTGTTGTTGTTGGCCATCGGGTGGGCGCCTGAGTCCTCGCGTGGGCGGCAGCGTAAACGATCCCTATTTGTCTTTGGGAATCCGGCCCATCAGGTAGAACTCCTCGTTTGGGCGCATTCCGGTCGCGCTGGCAAGCCGATTGCTCATCGCAAAAAAAGCAGTGATCGCGGCGATATCCCAGAGATCTTCATCGGTGAGTCCGGCAGCGCGCGCGGCCTGCCGGTCGTGATCGCTTAAGTCGGCCGCCGCGGCAGCCACCTTGACGGCGAAGTCCAATATTGCCCGCTCTCGGGCAGTAATCTCTGCGGTCCTGTAATTGGTCGCAAGCTGATCAGCTATTCTGGGGTTTTTGGCACGGATTCGAAGAATTGCACCGTGGGCAATCACACAGTATGGGCAGCGGTTCAGTGCTGAAGTGACCACCACAATCATTTCCCGCTCGGCCTTGGTCAGGCCGCTTGCGCCTTCCATCAGGGCATCGTGATACGCGAAGAAAGCCCGGAATTCATCCGGACGATGGGAGAGTACGCGCATCACATTCGGCACAAACCCAGCCTTTTCTTCTGTGATGCTGAGTCGCTCTGCGATATCTTGAGGCAGTGCTGTAATGTCGGGAATGGGGGTGTTGGAGATGGACGATTCGCTCACAGGGGTCTCTCAATTCGGGGGTGTTATTCTTGGGCATGGCCACACCATCTAATGCAGCGCAAGCCGCGCCGATCATGTCACCCTGCAGATCCGTTTGCAAGATGTCAACGGTGACTGGCCTTTGCATTGGCTGCCTGCGCACCCTGGACGAAATCGCTGCCTGGGGCCAGATGAGCCCCGAGGAGCGTGCCGCGGTGATGCGCGAGATCACGCAACGTCAGTCAGCCCATTCTCACGAACAGGCCTCATGACCCAGACCTTTCCGCCGTCGATGCGATTCATCGAGCGGGACTGGCTGTCTGCCAATCAGATTCTTTTTTTCGAAGATGACGGCTCGGCAAGTGTCATTGATACCGGCTACGTTAAGCACGCCGCGCTGACCTGTGCACTGGTGGAGCGCATGCTCGGCGGGCGGCCACTGGCGCGAATCGTAAACACCCATCTTCACTCGGACCACTGCGGGGGAAATGCGGCGCTTGCCCAACGATTCGGCGCAGCGATTTTTGTGCCCAGCGGCGTGTTTCATCTGGCCCGGGATTGGCAGCTTGGGGCCTTAAGTTTCACTGCCACGGGCCAGCGCTGTGAGCGCTTTTTGCCAGCGGGATCGATTCACGCGGGCCAGCAATTAACACTCGGCCCACTGGTTTGGGAAGTCCATGCGGCCGCGGGACACGATCCAGAATCCATCATGCTTTTTGCGCCGTCGCACCGCATTTTGATTTCAGCAGACGCGCTGTGGGAGGACGGCTTTGGCGTCACGTTTCCGGAGCTTTCTGGAGAGAGTGGATTTCAAGAGCAGCAGGAAGTCTTGGAGCGAATCGAATCCCTTCAGCCAACGATGGTGATTCCCGGCCATGGTCCGATTTTTGTCGATCTTGACTTAGCACTTGCCCGCGCCCGAGGCCGTCTGGCGTGGCTTAAAGCGGATCCCGTCCGCAATGCGCGTTATGCGCTGAAAGTGCTTGTGAAGTTCATCATGCTTGATCTGGAGCAGGCCACTGAAGTCCAGCTTTTTGAGCAGCTCGGGCACGCACAGGTATTTTGCGATGCCAGCGCGCAGGCCGGCCTTCTCCCGGATCAGGCCTTGCATTGGTCTTTAGAGAGCCTGGTCAAAAGCGGCGCCCTTACGCAGCAGGCCGACCTACTGATTTCGCCTTAAAGCATAGTCGTCACGGCTTATCGGGGTGCCATACGAATGGCGCCGTCCAGCCGAATGACCTCGCCATTGAGGTAATCGTTCTCGATGATGTGGCCCACCAGCTGCGCGAACTCTTCGGGTCTGCCCATTCGGGCTGGAAACGGTACCGATCGGTTTAAAGAGTCTTGTACCTCTTGGGGAAAAGACAGCAGCATCGGCGTGGCCATGATTCCTGGCGCAATGGTCATCACACGAATGCGGCTTCGGGCCAGCTCACGGGCAATCGGCAGGGTCATGCCGACGATACCACCCTTGGAGGCCGAGTAGGCGGCCTGGCCAATCTGACCATCATAGGCCGCCACTGATGCAGTATTAATGATCACGCCAGCGGTTTCTTCGGTTTCAGCCTGCGCTGGATCGCTGATGGCCTGCGCGGCAAGTCGCAGCATGTTAAAGGAGCCAATCAGATTGATAGCAATCGCGCGGCTAAAGCTCTCAAGCCGATGGGGACCTTCCTTGCCCAATACTTTTTCTGCTGGGGCAACGCCGGCACAGTTAATGAGTCCGTGTAGGCTGCCAAATTGATCGCAGGCGAAGTCCACGGCCGCTTTTGCGCTCACTGAATCCGATACATCGGTCGTGATGAATTTCACTGAATCCGATAGGCCCTGGCTTGGGCGATTTAAGTCAGCGATGACCACACGTGCGCCGCGGTCCGCAAGCCAGCCGCTGGTGACGCCGCCAAGGCCAGAGGCCCCGCCAGTAACGATGAATACGTTGTCTTTGATCTGCATGGGTTTGACTTTAGGGGAGGCTGACGCTAAGGTCAAACCGAAGCCCAATCATCAAATTCTGGAGTCAATTGCGTGTCGCTTGCTGCTTCTCGGATTGAAGAAATACATCGTAGTTTTAGCGGCCAGGGCCTGATGCGGACTTTCGCGGCATGCTTAGATGAGCTCGACGCAGGCAGGGCAGTCATTTCCATGCCATTATCGGATCGCGTGACACAGCAGCACGGTTTTTTTCATGGCGGCACCATGGGGGCGCTGGCCGATACCGCCTGCGGTTATGCAGCGCTATCGATGGTGCCCGCTGGAAAGGCTGGACTTACTGCGGAATACAAAATCAATTTGATTTCACCGGCCGATGGTGATCGGTTAATTGCAGTGGGCCAGGTATTAAAGCCGGGCCGTATGCTGATGGTCTGTCAGGGCGATGTATACGTCGAAAAAAATGGCCAAAGGAAAAAATGTGCGATTGCCCTAATGACACTTTTTGTAATGGATGGTCTGCCGTCGATCTAATTGGCGCAAGGAGAACACTCTGATGAAGCCCCAAGTCCAAGACCCTGTTGTATTTCTCTCTGCTGCACGCACGCCGATGGGCAACTTCATGAGCGAGCTCTCCAGCCTTGCTGCTCCAGAGCTTGGCGCGGCCAGCATTCGCGGCGCCCTGGCGCAGGCCGCCATCGGCCCAGAGATGGTCGATGAGCTGATGTTTGGCTGCGTTCTGCCGGCCGGCATGGGGCAGGCGCCAGCGCGTCAGGCTGCACTTGGTGCGGGGCTTCCGAAGTCGACCGTCTGCACCACGGTCAATAAGGTCTGTGGTTCGGGCATGCGGGCGGTGATGAGCATGCACGACACGCTGGTGCTGGGCGCCGCCTCAGTGGCGATCGCTGGCGGCATGGAAAGCATGAGCAATGCACCCTATCTTCTGGCACGGGCGCGGGCGGGTTATCGGATCGGCCACAACACGGTCTATGACCACATGATGCTCGATGGCCTTGAGGATGCTTACGAGCGGGGCCGCTCCATGGGCACTTATGGGGAAGATTGTGCCCGGCAATACAGCTTTAGCCGCGAGATGCAGGATCAGTTTGCGATTGAGTCGGTGACATGGGCAAAGCGTGCTAACGAAAGCGGTGCATTTGGCGCGGAGATTATTCCCATCGAGGTCACCAGCCGTAAGGGCAGCACAACAATTGACTCAGATGAGGGCCCGCGCACAATAGCCCTCGAGAAAATCCCAAGCCTAAAGCCGGCATTTGCAAAAGATGGTTCGGTTACTGCTGCCTCTTCTTCCTCCATCAGTGATGGCGCGGCTGCCCTTGTCATGTGCCGCGAGTCCACTGCCAACAAAATGGCCAAGGCCCCGATTGCGCGGCTCCTGGGCCATGCCGGGTTTGCGGGTCCGCCCGCCCAATTTCCCACCGCACCAATTGCCGCAATTGACCGGCTACTGAAATCAAATGGATGGGCGGTTGCTGATATCGATCTCTGGGAGATCAATGAAGCCTTTGCGGTTGTGGCAATGGCAGCGATTCGCGATCTAAAGATTCCGCGCGAGCGGGTCAATGTCAATGGAGGCGCCTGCGCCCTTGGCCATCCGATCGGTGCTTCTGGTGCGAGAATCATTGTGACCCTGATCCATGCCCTGCGCGCGCGGGGCCTAAAGCGCGGCGTGGCGAGCCTGTGCATCGGTGGCGGAGAGGCCACTGCCGTTGGCGTTGAAGTGATCTAAGTTTTTGCGAGACCCGGGACCATGATTCTTTCAGATGAGCAGCAGCAGGTTCGCGATGCGATCGCGGATTTTTGTCGCAACGAGATTGTTCCCAAGGCGGCCCAGTGGGACCGCGAGCACCATTTTCCTCGCGAGATCCATCAGGCCCTGGCCGGCCTTGGCTGCTATGGGGTGATGGTGCCGCAGGAGTATGGCGGCGCCGGATTGGATGCGGTCTGCCTCGCCCTGATTCTGGAAGAAATCGGCGCTGCCGACGGCGGAACCAGCACCGCGATCTCAGTCAACAACTGTCCGGTCTGCAGCATTCTGTTGGCCTTCGGAGACGCCACTCAAAAACGCGACTGGCTCACACCGCTGGCCCGCGGCGAAAAACTTGGCGCCTTTTGCCTTACTGAGCCTCAGGCGGGATCCAATGCGGCTGAGATCCGAACCACCGCGCGGCGCGAGGGCGACAGTTATGTGCTCAATGGCGTGAAGCAATTCATCACCAGCGGAAAGAACGGCCAGGTTGCCATCGTGATTGCGGTCACCGGAGATGGAAAGCCCAGCCAGCGCATGTCTGCTTTTATTGTGCCCACGGATACCCCCGGATACATCGTTGCCCGGCTTGAGGAAAAAATCGGACAGAACTCCTCAGACACGGCCCAGATTGTTTTTGAGAACTGCCGAATTCCGGCGGCCTATCGTATCGGCGCGGAGGGGCAGGGCTACAAAATTGCGCTCTCAGGACTCGAGGGTGGCCGCATTGGTATCGCCGCCCAATCGATTGGCATGGCCCGGGCCGCGTTTGAGGCGGCACTCGCCTACGCTAAAGAGCGTGAAGCCTTTGGGCAGCCCATCTTTGAGCATCAGGCGGTTCAGTTTCGGCTTGCCGATATGGCCACACAGCTTGAGGCCGCCCGCCAGATGGTCTGGCATGCGGCGAGCCTGAAAGATG
>Ga0194122_10000214_pt1 | contig 89810 bp, 73 predicted proteins | sample TA2MahCa10mmetaG_FD_155487 | JGI IMG/M metagenome (GOLD analysis project Ga0194122, IMG submission 155487) | Freshwater microbial communities from Lake Tanganyika, Tanzania - TA2015021 Mahale Deep Cast 10m | ecosystem: Environmental > Aquatic > Freshwater > Lake | place: Tanzania: Lake... | reverse complement strand
GTGCCCGAGTAGGCGATCACGCGTCGGAACAGGTCGGGTCGGAACCAGGCCATGGTCATCGCGGCGGCACCGCCCGAGCTGCAGCCCATGGTGGCACGCCCCCAGGGGTTGCTGGTGATGGACAGCCTGGGATAGGCGGCACGGATGGCCGGATCGGCCAGCACGGCGGGGAAGACCTCGTCGTTGATGAAGCGCGCGAAGCGATCGGACATCGTGTCGTATTCGAGTCCGCGCTCGCTGTTCTTGCCGTCGTTGCCGCCGTTCTCGATGGAGACGACGATGAAGGGCGGCAGGCTGCGCGCGGGATCCGTGGAGATCGTGAGGTTGTCGAGTGCGTTGCGGACGAGCTTGAGCTGGCTGGGGCCATCGTGGGTGACGAGGACCGGCGCCGGGGTGCCGTCCCGGTAGGCGGCCGGGATGTACACGAAGATCTTCCGCTCGGTGCGCACGGCCTTCTTGGCCGGCTCAAGGGTGGTGTCATCGCCCCGGAAAAGGCGGCTGTCGGCCAGGCGCATCTTGAATTCGAACTGCCGGCCCTTGGGATTGCCCCGATCGGTGAGGTCGGGATCGATGCGGTATTCGGGCCCGACGACGAAGTGGCCGTCGCCCTGGGAGCCGGGGTTTCCGGCGCGATGCCCATGGGTGCACCCGCCGGCGGCCAGGCCCAGCAGCAGCAGGGACAGGAACGACAGGGTGCGGGGCAGGGGGAAGCCGGAGGGCCTCGCTGTGGTCGGAGTCATGGCTCTGGGTCGCGCCAAAGCCGCCGCGACTCAAGCCCAAACTCGGAGCGGCCTCGGCCCGATGGTGGTCGGGTCACCTCTGGCCCCGGTGGGGGCGGACCGCGGGCCCGGGGCTCCCGGTGGCACGATGCCGGAACGCCCCCAGGCGTCCCGGGGAATTGGATTGGCAAGGCCGACGGACTCTCCCCGACACTCGGGCATGAACTCGATGACGGGGTACGGCCGTGGCGAATCGTCGGCCGACGGCGCGCGCGTGGGGGTGGAGCTGAAGTCGATGAACCGCAAGCAGGCCGAGGTGGTGGTGATGCTGCCGCCCGAGTGGGAGCCCTTGGAGGCGCGGATCCGGGACGCGGTGGCGCGGGTCGTGGCCCGCGGGCGCTGCGAGGTTCGCGTGAGCCTCGACCTGCCCGAGGGCGCACCGGCCGGACCACGCCTGCAGCGCGACGTGGTCGCCGCGTACGCCCGGGAGTGGTCCGAGGTGGCCGCCGGGCTGGGGCTCTCGGGCGCGGCCGCGCAGGTGAGCCTCGAGGTGCTGGCCCGATGCCCCGGGGTCTTCCCCACCCAGGACCGGTCGACGGTCGTGGATCCCGAGGCGGCCTGGCCGGCCACCTCGGCCGCACTGGCTTCGGCCCTGTCGGCTCTGGAGGGCATGCGCCGCCGCGAAGGCGAGGCCCTGGAGCGGGACCTGGAGGTGCGCATCGGAGGGATCCGGGCGGCGCTGGACCGGGTCCGGGCCCTCGCCCCCGGGGTTCCGTTGCGCCATCGGCAGGCCCTGCATCAGCGCCTCCAGGCCGCCGGCCTCGAGGGGGTTTCCCTCGACGACGAGCGCCTGCTCAAGGAACTGGTGGTCTTCGCCGACCGCTCGGACATCTCCGAGGAGATCGCCCGGCTCGACAGCCACTTCCAGCAGTACGAAGACTGCCGCCGCAGCCGGGAGGCGGTGGGTCGCAAGCTGGATTTCCTGTCGCAGGAGTTCCACCGCGAGATCAACACGATCGGTTCCAAGGCCAACGACGCCCGCATCGCCGCCGAGGTGGTGCTGATGAAGACGGAACTGGAACGCTTCCGCGAACAGGTCCAGAATGTCGAGTAGCCTGAGCCTCCCGCCCGAATCCATGCACCAGAGCGCCCCGTTCCTATTGCTGATCTCCGCCCCGTCCGGAGCCGGCAAGACCACCGTCAGCCAGGGTCTGCTGAACGCCTGCCCCGGCATCGGCCGCATCATCACCTGCACCAGCCGGGCCCCGAGGCCGGGCGAGGTCGACGGGGTGGATTACCATTTCTTCAGCCGGGCCGACTTCGCGCAGCGCATCGCGGCGGGGCAGTTCCTCGAGCACGCCAACGTGTATGGCGACTGGAAGGGCATCCTGAAGGCGTCCGTGCGGGCCCACTGGGCGACGGGCCGGGACGCGCTGCTGAGCGTCGATGTGCAGGGAGCCGAGACGATCCGCCGGGTGGTCGCCGCCGATCCGTCGCTCGCCGGCCGCCTGGTGACGGTGTTCATCACCCCGGGCTCCCGCGCCGAACTGGAAGCCCGACTGCGGGGCCGGGATGCCGACGCGCCCGAGGCCATCGCCCGTCGCCTGGACACGGCCGAGGCCGAGGTGTCCCGCTGGGCCGAGTTCGACCATCTGCTGGTCAGCCGCAGCCGCGAGGAGGATCTGGACCGCCTCCGGTCGATCTACGAGGCCGAGCGGTGCCGATCGGCACGGCAGGAATTCCGATGGGAGACCCCCGGCAGCGCTTCCGGTCCACTTGCCTGAACCATGAACATCGTCCTTGGAGTCACCGGATCGATCGCCGCGCACAAGGCCATCGACCTGGCCAGCCAACTCACCCAGGCGGGCCACCGCGTGAATGCCGTGCTCACCGCCGACGCGCAGCGCTTTGTCACGGCGCTGCCCTTCAAGACGCTGACACGGCAGCCGGTGGTCACCGACCTTTACGACGAGGAGGAGGGTTGGAAACCCACCCATGTCCGCCTCGCCGACGAGGCCGACCTGCTGCTTATCGCCCCGGCGACCGCCCAATGCCTGGCCAGGCTGGCGCACGGACTGGCCGACGACGCGCTGGGGTGCATCGCCCTGGCCGTGCGGCCCGAGGCGCGCGTGCTGGTTGCCCCGGCCATGAACGGCCGGATGTGGCGCCATCCGGCCACCCAGGCCAACGTCGCCCTGCTGCGGTCGCGCGGGGTCCATTGGGTCGGGCCTTCCGAGGGCCTGCTGTCCTGCGGGTACGAGGGCATCGGCCGATTGGCTCCGGTCGAGGAGATCCTCCAGGCGGTGCTCGCCGGGACCGACTGAGCCCGTCCCCCGAACCCCTTCGCGATCCCCATGACCGAGTCGCCGACCCTGGAATCGCTCCGCCAGCGCTGGGGGGCGGTGCTGGAGGTGTTCCGGGCCCCGCCGCCCGACCCGGTGCTCTTCCGCCAGCGGGTCCGCTTCGTCGAGCGCAACATCGCCACCTGGGTGAAGCTGGTCCTGGCCCCGGTGATCTACTGGTACCTTTTCAACCCGGGCGCCTTCAGCACCCTCTCGGTACCGCGCGAAGACGTGCTGGGATACCTGCGCGACTTCACGCTGATGATGACGGCGGTGAACATCGGTGCCGGGATCGTGCTGTGGGGCATGGATGAGATCACCACCCCGATGCTCGAGAAGGTGGTCTCCGGCATCTGCCTGCTGGACACGGCCTTCCTCGCGGCCGTCACGCTGTTCTGCGGCGGCTTCGACAGCGTCCTGTACTGGGTGTTCCTCGGGTTGGTGCTGCGCAACGCGGCCATCATCCCCAGCCCGGAGGTCCAGGTGCTCTCGAACCTCTTCGTCTGCGCCCTCTATGTGCTGTCGGGGGTGCTGGAGCTGAGGCTCAACCAGGTCGAGTCGCAGGTGCTCGACAGCTACACGCCGAAGCTCGAGTCGGCGGCCGGAGCCATCGATCCGTCGTCCGAGCCCTTCGAGTCGCTCATCCTGCGGGTGCTGCTGCTCCTGCTGATGACCGGGCTCTGCCTCGGGCTGCGCATCCTCATCGACCGGCAGCGGCAGCGGGAGGCCGAGGCCCAGGAGTTCGCCCTCAAGCAGGAGCAGCTGGAGGCCGCCGGCCGCCTGGCGGCCGAGATCGCCCATCAGCTCAAGAACCCGCTGGGCATCATCAACAACGCCGCCTACACCCTCCAGAAGACGGTCCGCGAGGGCAAGACCATCACCCAGCAGATCTCCATCATCCGCGAGGAGGTGGCGCGCTCCGACCGGATCATCACCGACCTGATGGGCTATGCGCGCCTGACCGAGGGCCGCGTCGAGCGGGTCGAACTGCCGGAGGTGATCGAACAGGCCCTGGCCGTCGCCCTGCCGCCCGGCGCGGGATTCGCCATCGAGGTCCACCGCGACATCCCGCCGGCCCTGCCGGTCCTGCTCGGCCAGCGCGGTCATTTCCTCGAGATCTTCACCAACCTCCTGGTCAACGCCCGCGAGGCGGTGGGCCAGCGGGGCCGGGTGTGGATCACCGCGCGCCCCGCGCCCGACTACGCCGTGCAGGTGAGCGTCCGCGACTCCGGTCCCGGCATACCTCCCGAGGTGGCCGGCCGGATCTGGGAGTCGTATTTCACCACCAAGGACCGCGGGACCGGCCTGGGGCTCACCATCGTCAAGCACACGGCCGAGATGTACGGCGGGAGGGTCCGGGTGGAATCCGAGGCTGGCCAGGGGGCCACCTTCACCGTCACGCTGCCCGCACGGACCCTCATGCGACTTCGATGAAACTCCCCTCCCTGTTGGTCGTCGACGACGAGAAGAACATGCGATTGTCGCTCCGCACGGTGCTCGAGGGCGAGTCGTACGAGGTGCGCCTGGCCGACTCGGCCGAGGCCGGGCTGAAGATGATCCAGGAGGAGCCGCCCTTCATGGTGATCACCGACGCCCGCCTCGGGGGCATGAGCGGCTACGAGTTCCTCAGGGCCGTGGCCGCCAAACGGCCGGACCTCCCGGTGATCATGATCACGGCCTACGCCACGCCGAAGCTGGCCGTGGAGGCCATCAAGGCGGGGGCGACCGACTACCTGGCCAAGCCCTTCGAGCCCGACGAGCTGCTCCACGCCGTGGGCCGCTGCGCCGAGCGCCACCGCCTGCTGGCCGAGAACGCCGCCCTTAAGGCCCGGGCCGGCACCGGGATCCGCATCGAGAACCTCGTGGGCGAATCGCCCAAGATCCGCGAGCTGCGCCAGCTCATCCAGACCGTCGCCCCGACCGACGCGACGGTGCTGATCCTCGGCGAGAGCGGGACAGGCAAGGAACTGATCGCCGGGGCCATCCATTTCCACAGCCACCGGGCCTCGGCCCCCTATGTGCGGCTGAACTGCGCGGCCATCCCGGAGACGCTGCTCGAGTCGGAGCTCTTCGGCTACGAGCGTGGCGCCTTCACCGGGGCGCATCGGGCCAAGCGGGGGCTCGTCGAGGAGGCCGACGGCGGCACGATCTTCCTGGACGAGATCGGCGACATGAGCCGGCCCCTGCAGGCCAAGCTGTTGCGTTTCCTCGAGGATGGGTCGTTCACGCGCGTCGGCGGCACGCAGGAACTCAAGGTGCAGGTGCGCCTCATCGCGGCCACCAACCGGAACATCGTCGAGGCCATCAAGGCCGGGGACTTCCGGGAGGACCTCTTCCACCGGCTCAACGTGATGCAGTTCCGCCCGCCGCCGTTGCGCGAGCGCTCCGGCGACATCCCCATCCTCGCGCGGAACTTCCTCCGGGGGTTCGCGGCCAAGCTGGGGCGGCCGGTGAAGGACATCTCGCCGCTGGCCATGCAGGCGCTGCAGGCCCACACCTGGCCCGGCAACGTGCGCGAGCTGCGCAACGTCATCGAGCGGGCCGTGATCCTCGAGGTGTCGGAGTCCGTCCAGCCGTCCAGCCTGCCGGATTTCGAGGTGGAGTCGCGCCTGCGGGATGGACCCGTCGCCCGGGCCGGGGTGTCCCATGGGGGATCCCTGCCTGAGGCGCTGATCCGCTTCGAGCGCGAGCTGATCCTCGAGGCGCTGGAGGCCAGCCGGGGCAATCACGCCAAGGCCGCCGCGGCGCTGGACCTGTCCCGGCATTCGCTCCGCTACCGGATGGGACGCCTCGGCCTGGGCGAGGACGGCGGCGTTGACGAGGACGTCGACCCCGGAACAGGCTCTGCCGTCCGATGAGTCCCCTGTTTCCCAACGCGATTCTGATCCTCGCCGAGTCGACGGCGCCCCAGCTGCCGACGGGCCTGGATCCGGAGACCCAGAAGGCCTTCAGCGGCGGTGCCGTGGCCCTCTTCGCCGGCCTGTTGGTGCTGGCGCTCGGGCTGATCTGGGCGGTGTTCTTCCGCAAGTCGGACAAGCAGAAGGCCCGCGGCGTGATCAGCGACGCCCAGGGTTCCGGCCGACGCCGCCGCCGTCGCCGCAGCAAGGAGCGTCCCCGCAACCCGACGCTGGCCGATACCGGGGGGCTCCCGCCCAAGGGCGCCGGCGACCAAAATCCGCCGGAGCTGTGAATTCGGGCGTCTCGGAGCAGATCACCCGCAAGAGCGCCTCCAACCTGGCGCTGGCATTCATTCTCCTGCCGCCGGAGAAGCGGGTGGCGATGTCCGCCCTGTATGCCTTCTGCCGGCAGGTTGACGACGCGGCCGACGAGGACTCCATCCCGGTCGATGAGCGCCGACGGACGCTGGCGGCCTGGCGGACGGACATCGCGGCGGCCTGCGAGGGCCGGGAACCGTCGATGGAGGTCAATCGGGAGTTGGCGCCCCACATCCACACCTACCGGCTGCCCTTCCGCCTGTTCGACGAGCTGATCCTCGGCGTGGAGACCGACCTGGTGCAGACCCGGTACAACACCCCGTCCGAGCTGGAGCTCTACTGCTACCGGGTGGCCAGCGTCGTGGGGCTCCTGAGCATCGAGATCTTCGGCTACACCGACCCGGCCTGCCGGGCCTACGCCGACGCCTTGGGCAAGGCCCTCCAGTTGACCAACATCCTTCGGGATGTCGGCAACGATTCGTTCCGCGGGCGCATCTACCTGCCGCTGTCCGATCTCGAGCGGTTCCGGGTGCGGCCCGAGGAGATCCTCCGGCGCGAGTGGTCGGAGCGCTTCCACCAGCTGGCCCTCGAGGTCGACGGGCGGGCCCGGGGGTTCTACCGCAGGGCCCGGGAGATCCTGCCCGTGTCCGAGCGGGCCTCGATGGTGTCGGCCGACCTGATGGGCAACGTCTACTGGCGGCTCTTGGAGCGGCTCGAGCGGTCGCGCTTCCATGTGCTCGACGAGACGCCCCAGCGCCTGAGCCGTGCCCGCAAGATCGGGATCATCCTCGGGGCGATCCTGAGGTCCCGGCTGGGGCTGAGGGTCACGAGTTATGGCGGCGACTAGCTTGGGCCCCGGGGCCGGGACGGTGGGCGGCAACGACCCCGCGAAGGCCATCCGTCTGATCGTCAACGCCGATGATTTCGGCATCTCGGAGAGCGCCAATCGGGCGATCGAGCGGGCTCATCGGGAGGGCATCCTGACCTCGGCCAGCCTGATGGTGGCGGGAGACGCCGCCGACGAGGCGGTCCGGATCGCCCGGGCGAACCCGTTGCTGGGCGTGGGCCTCCACCTGGTGCTGGTCTGTGGTCGTGCGGTGCTCCCGGGCCATCGCATCCCCGGGTTGGTGGATGCCGCCGGCCGGTTCACCGACAACCCGGTGCTGGCGGGATTGCGCTATTTCTTCCTGCCGGGGTTGCGGGCCCAGGTGCGGGATGAGGTGCTGGCGCAGTTCGAGGCGTTCCAGGCCACCGCGCTGCCTTTGGACCATGTCAATGGGCACCTGAATTTCCACCTGCATCCCGGGGTGTTCCGGGTGCTGCTCGACGAGGCCGGCAGGCTGGGGGTCCGCTCGGTCCGCCTGACCCGCGACCCGCTGATCCAAAACCTTCGCCTGGCCTTCGGGGAGTATCTGTATCGGGTCTCCCATGCGGCCGTGTTCGGGGCGCTGTCCCGGCGGAGCCGCCCGCTCCTGGCGCAGCGCGGACTTCGCCATGCCGGTGCCACCTACGGATTGCTGCAGAACAGCCGGGTGACCGAGGACTATCTGCTCCGTCTGCTCCCGGAGCTTCAGCCGGGCACCTGGGAGCTGTATTGTCATGCCGACGAGGGCGCGCACCGGCATGAGCTGGAGGCGCTGCTCAGTCCGCGGGTGCGCGAGGTCCTCGAGGCCCGCGGCATCCGGAGCTGCCGGTATTCCGATTGCCTATGATCCGCCTAATCACGGTGTTGCTCGTCGGCCTCTGCCTGGAGGCCATCGGCGTGGTGTTCCTGAGCCGCGGCCTCAAGGAGGTGGGCGAGATGGGTCGGGTCAGCGTCCCGGAAGTCCTTCGGTTGTTGCGCGCCGGGATCACCAACGGTCCGCTGCTGGCGGGAATCGCCTTCGAGGCGGCGTTCTTCGGATGTCTGCTCCATCTGATGTCCCGGGGCGATGTCAGCTTCGTGTGGCCGTTGACCTCGTTGGGCTTTGTGCTCACGACCCTCGCGGCGAGGTTCGTCCTGCACGAGATGGTGAGTCCGCTGCGCTGGCTCGGCGTCTGCCTCATCGTGCTGGGGGCCGGGGTCATCACGTACACCGAGAAGGTCAAGCCCAAGGCCGCCCCGGCCGGGGCCGCATCCTCCCCGGCCGCCGGGTTGCCCGGGAGCCCGGAGCGCTGAGCCCCAGCGTCCCGGAAGACCGTCGCCGAACGCCTCCTGCCCCACAGGCCATGTCCAGGAATCCCCTCGTCCACGCCCGCCATCCGGGGGCGGTCGCCGCCCTGGTGCTCGCCGGTGTCCTGGCCCTCCTCGGGCCCGGGTGCCGGACCGGGCCCGCCCCGGGGCGTCCCCTGGAACCGGTCCGGTGCGAATTCCGGCAGACCCACATGGGCATGCCGTTCCGCATCGTCCTGTACGCACCGGATGCGGCCCTCGGAGAGGCCGCCGCGGCAGCGGCCTTTGCCCGAATCGCCGAATTGAACCTCATCCTCAGCGACTATGAGCCGGAGTCGGAACTCAGCCGGCTTTCGCGATCTGCCGGATCCGGGGCGGTGGTGCCGCTGGGTCCGGATCTCGCCCAGGTGCTGGAACGCGCCGCGGAGGTTTCGCGCCTGGGCGACGGGGCCTTCGACGTCACGGTGGGACCGTTGGTGGACGTGTGGAAGCGTGCCCGTCGCCAGCGGCTCCTGCCGGAGGCCGCCCGCGTCGAGGCCGCCCGCGCCGCCACCGGGTGGCGCCACGTGGTGCTGGGGCGGGACGCATCGGGCCGCAGGACCGCGACGCTCCGGGTGCCGGGCATGCGTCTGGACTTGGGGGGCATCGCCAAGGGGTACGCGCTGGACGAGGCGACCCGGGTGCTCCGATCCCGCGGCATACGCCATTCGCTGGTGTCCGGCGGAGGCGACCTCTTCGCCTCCGGATCGCCGCCGGGTCAGCCCGGATGGAAGGTCGAGGTGGGCGAACTGGACGTGACCAACGCGCCGCCCGGGCGGGTCGTGTGGCTCAAGGACCGGGCGCTGGTGACCTCGGGCGACCGCTTCCAGCGCGTGGAACTCGGTGGCGTGCGCTATTCACACCTGGTCGATCCGCGGACCGGTTGGGCCCTGACCCACCCCAGCCAGGTGAGCCTGATCGGCCGGGAGGCCATGACCACCGATGCCCTGTCCAAGGTCGTGAGCGTGCTCGGGCCGCAGGCCGGTCTTGAGCGGGTCCGCCGCCATCGGGTCGAGGCGCTGGTGTTCCACGCGCCCCGGGGGCGGGTGGAGGTCGTCGAGACGCCGGGATGGCACCGGTACGAGCGCCGGTGACCGGCGCCGTGTCGGCTCAGGCAGGTCCGGCCTCGGGAGCGCGGGCGGGTACGGTGACCACCAGCCGCAGGCCGTGGGGGGAGACCGGCGAGATCTCGATGTCGCCCCCGCACTGCCGCGCCCGGGCCCTTATGCCGGTCATCCCAAGGCTGGGAGGCCTCGTCGGACCCTCCGCCGCCGGCCCGAGTCCACGGCCGTCGTCCTCGATGTGCAGGACGATCCGCTGCCCGTCGGAGTGGAGCCGGACCTTCACCGCCCGGGCCGCCGCGTGTCGGAGGATGTTCGTGAAGGCCTCCTGGGCGATGCGGAAGAGGTGGGTCTCGGTCCCGTCGGAATACCGGCCGATGCCCGAGGCCTGCAAGTCCACCCCGAGTCGGGTCCGCTGCGAGAACGACTCGGCCAGCCATTGCAGGCCCGCCTCCAGACCGAAGTCGTCGAGGATCACCATGACGACGACGGGGGCGACGTCCGGGAACTGCGATATCGGCATGGTCGCGATCGACAGCCCGCCCAGGAACAGGATCAGGAGCGAGATGACGATGGCCAGCGCGGGGCGGCGGAGGATTCTGGAGAACATGATCGTGGCCCTGGTCGGTTATTCCGCGCGGAGCTTGAGGTTCTCGAAGGCCTTGGCCGGCTCCACGAATTCGTAGGTCACCTTCTCGTCGCTCTTCACCTGGCGGATGCCTTCCAGGACGATCTTGTCGTTCTCGGTGGCGCCGGAGGTGACGATGAAGGCGTCCTCGATCTCCTCGGCGATGCGGATACGCTGCTGGACGACCTTGTCGTCCTTGTCCACGAGGAACACGTAGTGGTGGTCGAGCACCTCGAAGGTGGCCTTCTGGGGGATGAGCACCGCCCCGGGCACCCTCTTCTTCATCCGGATGTTGCCGGTCTCGCCATGGCGGAGCAGGGCCTTCGGGTTCGGGAAATCGGCCCGGAACGGAATCGTGCCCGTCTCGTTGTTGAACTCGGCCTCGATGGCGTTGATGCGGACGGGCTGGTCGAAGAGCTTGCCGTTGGCCATGACCAGCTCGACCTGCTTGCGCTCCTCGGGCTGCTCCTCGGAGTCGTACTCCAGGTAGTCCCGCTCGGGCACGTTGAAGTAGACCCTCACCTCGCTGTTGTCGGAGAGGGTGGTCAGCAGGTCACCCTCGTCGACGAGGCTGCCCTTCCGCACATGCAGCCGGTCGATCAGGCCGGGGAACGGGGCCTTCAATTGGGTGAACCCGAGATGGGCCTGGGCGAGGTTCACGTCGGCCAGCGCCTTCTCGAGCTTGGCCCGCACGATGGCCAGCTCGGTGTCCGAGACGACCTTGGTGTCGGCCAGCCGCCGGGTGTTGTCGTATTCGACCCGGGCGGCCTGGGCCTCGGCCTCGGCGCGCTTGAGCTCGGCCTGGTAGACCAGCGGCTGGACCTTGAACATCAGGGCGCCCTCCTTCACGGCCCGGCCCTCGGCGACATTCACCGACTCCAGGTAGCCCTTCTCGAGGGCCCGGACCTCGATGTTGCGGGCCGATCGGATCTGGCAGACGAAATCCCGGGTGACCAGCGTGTCCTGCTTGAGCGGCCGGCTCACGATGACCTTGCCCTTCTCGGCGCCCTCCTCATGACCGTGTCCGGCATGGTGTTCCTTGCATCCGCTCAGCAGCAGCGCCGCCAGGCAGGTTCCCCACGACAGGCATGTCCCGGCGGTCCATTTGGGCAGTTTCATTTGCCGGACAGCCTGCGCCCCCTGGCCGCCGGACCGGTATCCCCTCCGCAAGGAGGGAGGGCGCCGGTCGAAAGGGGGTGGCGTCCGCGTCCAGTCGGTCCATCCTCCCCTGGTTGCCCCGAACTGGAATCCCCCGGGCAACGGATGAACTGGATCAAGGTCATGGACTGCAGGTTGCGATGGGTCTTCGGATGCGGGTTCTGGGTCTGCTGGCTGTGCGCCGCGGTTGCCCGGGCCGGCGACGACGTCGCGTTGGTGTCCCTGGCGGACCGGTGGCGCTATCTGGCCGCCGGGACCCTGCGGGAGGCGCCGCCCGGCTGGCAGGCCGAGGCCTTTGATGATTCGGGGTGGTGGGAGGGACCCGGTGGGTTCGGCACGACGTCCCACGGGGAATCGACGCGATTCCCCAACACCAACGGCTGGGAACGGGTGCTGCTGCGGCGGGCCTTCGTGGTGCCCGAGGGGGCCGACGTGCGGTGGTTGTCGCTGCGGGTGGATTACGCGGGTGGGTTCGTGCTTGGCCTCAACGGTCGGGAATGGATCCGCCGGGGACTGCCCGGGACCCCCGGTGCGCCGGTCCCTCTTTCCGCCGTGCCGGCGCCACGGTCCGCCGGCAATCCCGAACTGATCCCGATGGGCCCGGCGGAGGGCTGGATCCGACCGGGAACCAACTGGGTCACCTTGCAACTCCACGGCGACGGGGCCGTCTCCCGGTGGCCGGTGTTCACGGGCGAGATCCTCGCCAACGTCTCGCGGGCACCCTACCTGCAGAACATCTCCTCCAATCGTGCCGAGATCCGCTGTGTCACGCCCTGGCCGCGGTCGATCCGTGTCGACTATGGCGTGGAATCGGTCACGGAGTCCTCGGTGCGCGGGCCCGAGGGCACCCAGCATGTCGTGCGGCTCGGGGGGCTACGACCGGGCACCCGCTATCGGTACCGGGTGGTTTTCGGCGCGGAGGGGGAGGGGGGCGCCACCGCGCCGCTCGAATTCCGGACCCTGCCGACCACGGGTCCCTTGACCGTGCAGGTGCTCGGCGACTCGGGCTGGGGGGATTTCGCCCCGCACTCGGTGGTCGCCGCGATGATGCGCTCGCCGGCCGACCTGGTCCTTCATGTCGGGGACCTGGTCTATCCGGGTTTCTCACCGACCCTGGCGGATCACCGGTTCTTGAGCGTCCAACGACCGTGGATGCGTTCCCGGGCCTCGGCGTTCTCGTGGGGCAACCACGACTTGTATCACGGGCTCGCCCCTCTTGTGGAGATTTTCGGCTCCCCGACCAACGACACGCCGGAGTGGGAGCACGCCGCCGAAAAAACCGTGCCGCAGGCCTACTACTCCTTCGACGCCGGCGACGTGCACGTCGCGGTGCTCTTCCAACCCTTCCTCGGCCAGTACCAGATGCGAACCAACAGCCCGCAGGCCCGCTGGCTCGACCGCGATCTGGGGGCGACCCGCAAGCCCTGGAAGGTGGTCCTGGCCCACATCCCCTGGGAGACCTCGTCGTTGCACCGGTTCGACGACTCGAACTACAACCGGATTGCGGACGGCGCCGAATTCGCCGAGGTCCTGTTGCCGATCGCCCGACGTCACGGGGTCCAGTTGTATCTTTCCGGCCACGACCACAACTACGAGCGGCTCATCCCCTACGACGGGATGACCTCGATCATTACCGGCGGCGGCGGCGCGATTCCCTACGGACTGCGGGAGGTTTCGGCGCTGCAATCGGCGTTCCGGTTGGTCTACCACTTCACCGAACTCCGCTTCGAGGGGGACACGCTGACCGTGCGTTGCATCAACCCGCAGGGGCGGGTCGAGGACCAGTCGGTGATCCGCCGGGCTCCCGATCCGGAGCCCTCGGCGAGGGCGTTGGACGGGGGACCCGAGGCTCCCGGCCCCGAGGGATTCCCGCCTTGGGAGAGTCATGGGCTCTCGAGGGCTGCGGCCATTCCTTCGATCACGGGTCGCTTCAGCAACCTCGGCCGGTTGCGCGTGGCGATGGATGCGGACGATCTGCACCTGGGCATCGACGGGTTGGCGATCTCGCAGGGCTCCGACGTGTACCTGTTCCTCGAGGTTCCGGGGCTGCCCGGGGTGGCGTCCCTGGCCGGTCTGGGCAACGGCCGTCGCGAAAACGCCGGCGATGTGGCGGCGCAGGGGGTGGATGCGCTGGACCTCGCCGAGGGCGTGTCCTTCGACGGGTTCCGCCCGTCGATCGCGGTCGTGGCGGGCGATGTCACGGCGCAACGGCCGGATCGTCTGTTCCGCCGGCCCGGCTCCGGGACGGCCCTGGGCCAAGGGGTGTTCCGGATGGATGCCGGGTTGACCTCGGTTCCCGGGGTGCGAATGGCCGCCTGGAACCCGGAGTCGGTGCGCGGCGTGGCGGTTCCGTGGGTGTCGAGCGCGCATTCGCTGCGGGTGTCCATCCCTAGGAGCTCCCTCGGTGGGCTGCGCCGGGGGCAGACGCTGCGGGTGGCCGCCGGGGTTGGTCTCGAGATGGGGTCCGGCATCCTGACCCGGCGCTTCGATGCGGGTTTCCTCGGCGGATCCGGCCCGGAGACGGTGTCTGACCGGCCGGTGTTCACGGGCATTCCCGTCATTCTGCCCGAGCCGCCGCCGATCCGGCTCGAGGCCGTTCGACCCGGCAACGACGACTTGGAGCTTCGCTGGAACGGGGTGGCTGGAGAAGCCTATCGCCTCGAGGTGACCGGCGATCTCCGGGAGCCCTTCGCCCCGTTGCAGGAGATCCCGGCACGGTCCGACGACGGACCGGCCACCGTCCGCATGAGCCTCGGCTCGGGTGCCAGGTTCTTCCGGGTGCGTGCCCGGTGACCCCAGGCCCCGGGGTTTGGTGCGCCTTTTTTCCTGCCGCGATGCCTCCATCCGGCGTAGCCTGCGGGCGTTTCGGATATGCTGAAGCAACCTGCCACGAAGTACCGCCCCGCCCCGGTGGTGGACCTGCCCGACCGCCGCTGGCCGGCGCGCACGCTCGCCGCACCCCCCATCTGGTGCAGCGTGGACCTTCGCGACGGCAACCAGGCGCTGGCCGTGCCGATGAACGTGGCCCAGAAGCTGGAGCTGTTCCAGACGCTCGTCGCCTGCGGGTTCAAGGAGATCGAGGTCGGCTTCCCGTCGGCTTCGAACACGGAGTTCGCCTTCAACCGGCGACTCATCGAGGAGAAGCGCATTCCGGACGACGTGACGATCCAGGTGCTGGTGCAGGCCCGGGAAGACCTCATCGAGCGCACGATCGAGTCGCTGGTGGGTGCCAAGCGGGTGATCATCCACCTCTACAACTCCACCTCGCCGGCACAGCGGCGGGTGGTCTTCGGCAAGGGCCGCGACGAGATCAAGGCCATCGCGGTGCAGGGTGCCCGCTGGATCCAGGAACGTCTTCACCGGCTGGCAGGCACCGACGTGCGCCTGCAGTACTCGCCCGAAAGCTTCAGCGCCACGGAGCTGGACTTCGCCCGGGAAATCTCGGAGGCCGTGATGGACATCTGGCAGCCCACCCCGGAGCGCCGGATGATCCTCAACCTCCCGTGCACGGTGGAGGTCGCGACGCCCAACGTGTACGCCGACCAGATCGAGTGGATGTGCCGCAACCTCCGCAACCGCGACAGCCTGATCATCAGCCTCCACACCCACAACGACCGCAGCACCGGCGTGGCGGCCACCGAGCTGGGGTTGCTGGCGGGGGCCGACCGCGTCGAGGGAACCCTCTTCGGCAACGGCGAGCGCACCGGCAATCTCGACGTCGTCGCCGTGGCCCTGAATCTGTACATGCTGGGCATCCACCCGGGCCTCGAGTTCTCCGACCTGGGTCGGATCCGCGAGGTCTATGAACGCTGCACGGGCCTGACGGTCCCGCCCCGGCAGCCCTACGCGGGCGAGCTGGTGTTCACGGCCTTCAGCGGCTCCCACCAGGATGCGATCAAGAAAGGGCTGGCCGAATGGGCTGGCGGCACCCGGATCCATTGGGACGTGCCTTACCTGACGCTTGATCCGGCGGACATCGGCCGCGAGTACCGCGAGGTGATCCGGGTCAACAGCCAGTCGGGCAAGGGCGGGGTGGCCTACCTGCTCGAGTCCGAGTTCGGCATCGAGCTGCCCAAGGACCTCCAGCGTGAGTTCGGTCCCATCGCCAACGACCAGGTCGATGCGCTGGGCCGTGAGGTCCGGGGCGAGGAATTGAAGGCGATGTTCTGGATGGAATATGTCCAGCGCACCGCGCCCTGGGCCCTGATCCATTTCCATGCCGACGGGGTGGACGGCCTCTTCGAATGCCGGGCCTCGATGACCCGCAACGGTTCAGAACTGGCCGTCCGCGGCCGCGGCAATGGCCCGATCGCCGCCTTCGTCCACGGCCTGATCGAGACCGGCGTGCCGCGCTTCGAGGTCACCCAGTTCCGGCAGCATTCCCTCGCGTCGGGTGAGGGGGCCAGCGCCATCGCCTACATCCAGATCCGCACGGCCGACGGAACCACCCGCTGGGGAGCCGGCGTGGACACGAACATCGAACTGGCCTCGATTCAGGCGGTGATCAGCGCCCTCAACCGGCTCTGACGCGGGGCCTTGGTGCGGTCGCGGCGGGTTGGGGAATCCTGCCCGGTCCCTCGTCACGTTCCGTGCGACGCGGGTGACGCCGGAGACAAACCCGTCGGGGATCCGGTTGTTGGGCGGCGGGCCATCCACAAAGCCACACCGGCGGCAAAGATCCACAGGCTGGTGGATTGTCCCGGGGTGAAGACCCCGGCCACCGGGGCGCTTTGCACCGCATAATCGCCCCGGAAATACTCGCTGACCGACCGGATGGCCGCGTAGGCCATGAGGTACAGCGCGAAGATCTGGCCCCGGCCATGAGGCCGGCGCGATTGCCAAGCGATGAGGCCGCCGCAGAGGAGCAGGTTGAGTCCGGCCTCGTACAGCTGAGCCGCGTGCACGGGGGCACCGTGGGTGACGTGATCGGGGGGGAACCGGATGGCCCAGGGCAGCGTGCAGGCGCGGCCGAAGCAGCAGCCGTTGAGCAGGCAGGCCAGCCGTCCGAAGACGTGTCCGAGCGCCACCCCGATCGAGAGGCAGTCGGCCGTCGCCCAGAGCGGCAGGCCCTTGCGCCGGATGCCCACGATGCCGGCAAGGGTGGCCCCGACAAGCCCGCCATAGAACACCAGGCCACCCTTCCAGATGGCCAGCACCTCGCCGAGCGGCTGACCGGCGAAGTCGCGCTGCCAATAGCTGATGACGTACAGGATGCGGGCGCCGAGCAGGCCGCCGACCAGCAGCCACGGGAACACGATGTCCTGGAGGGACTGCGGATCGAGTCCCATGGCCCGCCCGCGCCGGCTGGCGACCCAGGAGCCGGCGAGGAAGCCCATGGCCACCAGCAGTCCGAAGGAGTGCAGCCGGAACGCGCCGAGTTCGAAGAGGATGGGTTTCATGGGGCGTTCCGCGGCGATCGGTTCACATGGGAAACGGGGGCGACGGGCACGGCGTCAACGGGCCGGGTTCAGCAGCGGCCAGGCGACCAGTTCGCGGCTGTCCCGGGTGAAGAGCACGCCGCCCGCATAGGCTGGGTGGCTGTAGGTCTTGCCGCAGGCCTGGAAGCGCCCGAGTTCGACGTAGCGGTCGGGATCGGCCTCCAGCAGGAGCGCCTCGCCCTGGTCGTTCAGCACCAGCAGGCGTCGGCCCGAGACGATCGTGGACGCGTACTGGTTGAACCCCGGCTGCCGCCACCGGACCTTGCCGGTGTCCGCCTCGACGCAGACGAAATCCTTGTCCGGCCCGTGGCCGTAAAGCTGGCGGCCCACCAGCACCGGTGTGGCGAGGTTGATCTTCAGGGCGGGGTTGAGCCAGGCCTGCGTGGCCCGCATTCCGGCTCCGTCGGCCTTCAGGTCCACCCGGCGCAGTCCGGTGGTGTGGCTGGCGAAAAGCACCCTGTCGCCGTCGAGCACCGGGGTCAGCACATTGCGATTGGCCCCGGTCTTGAACGGAATGCGCCAAAGCGCCTCGCCGGAGGCACCATCGAGGCCCAGCAGGCCCTCGCAGGTGACAGTGACCGCCTGGGGGCGACCTCCCAGGGTGCCGGTCACCAGCGAGGCGTAGCTGGCCAGGTCGTCCTGCGACTTCCAGAGCACCGTGCCCCGGACCTTGTCGAAGGCGACCACGCTCGCCCCGTTGGTCGAGCCGATCTGGACGAAGAGCCGCTCTCCGGCGATGGCCGCCGAACCGGAATTGCCCCGCCGGTTGGCGGCCCCGGGTCCGCCGGCCTTGTCCTTCACCCAGAACATCCCGAAGTCCTTGAAGTGGAAGCCCCACTGCTTCCGGCCGTCGTCGAGCGACAGGCAGGCAAACTCGCCGAAGCAGCTCTGCACATACATCCGGTTCCCGTCGATGAGCGGGGTGCATCGCGGGCCGGGTTCGAACTCGTCGGAGTAGATTTCGGCGAAGGGTTGCGACCAGAGTTCGCGGCCGGTGGACGCCTCGAAGCAGCGGGCCGTCTCGCGCCCGGACGAGTCGTCGAGGATCACCAGGCGTCCGCCCGCGACCACGACCCCGGAGTAGCCGTGGCCGATGGGCTTGCGCCAGAGCGCCTTGGGTGCGGCGTCGAGGCCCGCGGGCAGCGGGTCGGCGGCACGGCCGTCCCGGCCGCCGCCGCGCCAACCGGGCCAGTCCGCCCCGGCCGCCTGGGCTGCGGACAGCAGGCTCGCGAGGAGAGGGGCGAGCCACCCGCACCCATGGGCGGTCCGGATCGTCCGCGGCGGTCGGGAGGCGGGGGCGGCGGGTGCCATTGGGAGCGCGGGCCCGGGCGTCACCAGGAACCCTCGGAAAGCCGACTGATGATGTTTCGCGCGAGGTTCTCGGCCAGCAGCGGGGCGGCCTGACGCTCGGCCGATCCCAGGTCGGCCGTGTTCCGGATCGTCGTCCGTCCGGTGATCTCCTCGTCGAGGAGCACCTTGCCGCTGCCGTTCTCGATGGCCTTCACGTGCGCGGTGAGCACCACGTCGTAGTCGCGGGTGGCGATGATGTCCCGGGCCTGGAAGGTGAGCGGGTTGCGCTGGAAGGTTCGCAGCGCGGTGGTGATGACGATGTCGCCGTCGTCCCGCGTGGCCAGCCGGAAGGTGCCATCCACGTGCACCTGGGCCCGGAGGGCGTGGCTGACGGTGTCGGCCAGGCGCGGCTCGTCGGTGCCGTTGGCGACATGGCCGATGCGGATGGCCCGGGCGCCCGCCGCCTGGGCATTGCTCGGACCGAGTGCGTACCCGCCACAGCCCGCCCCGAACATCAGGGATGCCAGCGCGAGGACGGCCCAGCGCCCCCTCCGCCGGTCGCCCGCCGGCGCGGGCGCCGGTTCTGCGCTCCGGATCATGGTGACTTCTTTTTCGCGCCGGTGGCCGCGGGCGCGTTGGTGGCGGCGAGGCGCTCGCGCTCGAGTTGACGGGCGTCGTTCTCGGACCAGCGGCGGATCTGGCGCTGGGCCTTGGGCTTGAGCTGGTCGATCCGTTCGCGGGCCTCCGCCGCGAAGGCCGAGTTCGGATCCTTCACGAGCACCTCGTTGTAGTAGACCAAGGCGCCCTGGTAGCGCTTGTATTTCTCGTAGAACTGGGCGGTCTTGAGCGAGCCGCGCGCCTGCTCGGTCTTGAGGGTGGACACGATCCGGGTGGCCTCCTCGTTGCGCGGATCGTCGGGATAGAGCGCCTTGAAGTCGTTGAGGAAGTTGATGGCGTTGCCGGCCAGCGACTGGTCGTACTCGGCCCGCTTGGCCAGGCGGTTCCAGGCGATGCCCGCCGAATACATGGCGTCGGCACCGACCTTGGGCCGGTCGTAGTACTTGTCGGCGGCGCGCTCGTAGGCCTTCACGGCCAGGCGGAAGTCCTTCTGCTTCTCGCGCGCGGCGCCGATGTTCATCAGGGCCTTCGGGCCGATCTCGCTGTAGGGGCCGTTTATGTTGACCTGGTCGAGCAATCTGGCCGTGCGGTCCATCGACGGGAAGAACGGGATGTAGCCCCAAAGCTTGAACCACTGCCCCCCGAGGAACCGGTTGGCGATGTCGAACTGGCGCTGCTGGATCTCCGCGTAGTTCTCCAGCTTGGGGTATTTGGTGAGCGCCTTCTGGTACTCCTTGAACGCGCGCTCATCCATCTTCCGGGCCTCGTAGCAACGGCCGACCAGGTACTGGGCCCGGCCGGAGGAATCCGACAGGGGCCAGGTCTTGACCGTGTGCCTGGCCGCCTTGAGGGCAAGGCGGTACTGCCCGGCGTCGAAGGCTTCCTGAGCGACGGCGAGCTGGTCCTTCGCTCGCTTGCGCTGCCACGCCGCGCCGGCCCCGACCGCCTCGTAGGTCCATCCCTCACCGGGTCGGTAGATCAGCGGGGCGGGGCAGTTCATCACCGCCGCCCAAAGGCAGCACAGCACCAGCATCAGGCGCGTGGAATGTCGGCTCACGGGACCCAAGGCTAGGTAAGCCGGGGCGGGGGTCAACGGCGGAGGTGGCCTCTGCGGCCGACCGGGACCTCCGCCGTGGTGGTGTGTTCGGGCTGGTCATCGGGCCCGGGATGGGCATCCTCCGATCGATATCCCATGCGGCTGTTGACGATCCTCCTGACCTGGACGGGCCTCGCCTTGGCGGCGTCGGAACCGCATTGGGCCTACGCGCCGTTGCGTCCGGGACCGGTTCCCGTGGCCGCGCCGGCATCGGAGCCGGCCAATCCGCATCCGGTCGACGCATTCATCCGGTCGGCATTGACCGCCCAGGGTCTGGAGCCGGCCCCGGAAGCCGACCGGTCGACCCTCCTGCGGCGCCTGCACTGGGACCTGGTCGGCCTGCCGCCCTCGCCGGAGGATCACCGGCGCTTCCTGGCCGACGCCGGCCCGTTGGCCTACGAGCGCGAGATCGACCGGCTGCTGGCCTCGCCCCGGTACGGCGAGCGCTGGGCCCGCCACTGGATGGACGCGGTGCACTTCGCCGAGACCCACGGCCACGACCAGGACCGCATCCGGGAGCAGGCCTGGCCCTACCGCGACTACCTGGTCGCCGCCTTCAATTCGGATCGGCCCTACGCGCGGTTCATCGAGGAGCAGGTGGCCGGCGACGTGCTGCATGCCGGGCGTCCCGAGGCCACGGTCGCCCTCGGCATGATCGCCGCCGGGCCCTGGGACGAAAGCTCCCTGCGGGACATCCGCGAGGACACCCTCGACCGGCAACTCGGCCGGTACGTCGACCGCGACGACATGATCGGTACCGTGATGTCGGTCTTCAACAGCACCACGGTGCAGTGCGCGCGCTGCCACGACCACAAGTTCGACCCCATCCCCCAGGCCGACTACTACGCCCTACAGGCCGTGTTCTCCGGCGTGGAGCGCGCCCACCGGGTCTTCGATCAGGACCCGTCGGTCCATGCCCGCCGGCAACGGTGGATGCGCGAGCGACGCCAAGCCGAGCGGGGGGATCCCCGGCTGCTCGAGGCCCCGGCCACGCGGGCCGAGGTCACCCGTTGGGTCCGGGAGCGCCAGTCGCATCCGGTGCGCTGGATTCCGTGGGATCCCCAGACGTTCCTCTCGGCGGCCGGTGCCGGGCTCGCCCGCCTCCCTGATGGATCCCTCCGGGCCGGCGGATTGCTCCCCGAACGCGACACCTACACGCTGACCCGTCCCGCCGGGGTCCAGTCGCTTCGCGCGGTCCGTGCCGTCCAGCTCGAGGTGCTGCCCGACGAGTCGCTCCCGCACCTCGGGCCGGGCCGGAACCCCCAGAACGGCAACCTGCACCTGAGCGAGATCGAGCTGTGGGTCTTCCGGGCGGGCGCGCCGGAGGCGCAGCGGGTGCGCTGGGCACGGGCCTCCGCCAGCTTCGACCAGGACGGATGGACGGCGGCGCATGCGATCGATGGGCAGGAAAAGACGGCCTGGGGCATCCATCCGCAGGAGGGACAGGCCCACCGGGCGGTCTTCGAACTGGCCGAGCCCCTCGAGGCGAAGCCGGGCGACCAGTGGAGCCTGGTGCTGCGCCAGGCGCACGGGGGCTCGCACCTCATCGGCCGGTTCCGGGTGTCGATGACCGACGCGCCTGGTTCGGCCACCCGCGTGGTGCCGCCCGACATCGCCGGGGTGGTCGATCGGGATCCGGCCGGCTGGACCGACGACGAGCGTCGCCGGGTGACCTGGTTCGTGGTCCGGGAACGGCTGCGCGAGCAGTTGGCGGCCTTGCCGGCCCCATCCCGCGTGTACGCGGCGGCGAGCGACTTCGAGCCCGATGCCAGCCTGAAGCCGTCGCTCGAGCCCCGGGTGGTCCACCGGCTGAACCGCGGCGAGATCACCCAGCCCCGCGAAGTGGTGGGTCCGGGGACCCTGTCCCTCGTCGAGGCCCTGCCGGCCCGCTTCGACGTGCCGCCCGGTGCGGAGGAAGGCGCGCGGCGTGCCGCCCTCGCCCGGTGGCTCGCGCACCCGGACAATCCGTTGACGTGGCGCTCCATCGTCAACCGGGTGTGGCTCCACCACTTCGGGCGGGGCCTGGTGAACACGCCCAACGACTTCGGCCGCATGGGTGAACGGCCCTCGCATCCGGGGCTGCTCGACTGGCTGGCGGTGTGGTTCCGCGACGAGGCCGGCGGCTCCATGAAGGCGCTGCACCGGCTGCTCCTGACCAGCGCCACCTACCGCCAGTGCAGCCAGGCCCGCGGCTCGGGCGCGGCCCTTGCCGCCGATCCCGACAACCGGTGGCTGGGCCGCATGAATCGCCTGCGTCTCGACGCCGAGTGCGTGCGCGATGGCATGCTGCGCATCAGCGGCCGGCTGGACCTCCGCATGGGCGGACCGGGCGACCGTAACTTCGACCTGAAGCCGGGCATCCACGTGACCCCGAAGGTCGACTACGGGCTGTTCGATTCCGACGGCCCGGAGGGCCGGCGCCGCAGCGTGTACCGGTTCCTCTTCCGCACCCTGCCCGACCCCTGGATGGAGGCCCTCGACTGCCCGGCTGGCGACCAGTTGGTGCCGGCCCGCGACAACTCCGTGACGCTGCAGCAGGCCTTGGCCCTGTGGAACCACGAGTTCTCCCTCCGACAGGCCGGGCACTGGGCCCGGGCCTTGGAATCGGAGGCCCGGCCGGCGTTTTCGACCAGTCCTCCCGGAGCTTCCCCAGGCTCCAGCGGGGCCGGCATCGACTGGGATCGGATCGACTGGGCCGGGGCCACGCTCTGGGTTTGGGGACGTCCCGCCTCCGAGCCCGAGCGCCGGGAGTTGGACCAGCATGCCCGGCGCCACGGGCTGGCAAGTGCCTGCCGGCTGCTCTTCAACAGCAACGAATTCCTCTTCGTGCCATGACCCCCGACCCTCGGCCCCCGGGAATGGGATCCTCCCGACGCGACTTCGTCCGGCAGCTGGGTGCGGGCTTCGGCGCGGTCGCACTGGGGCAGCTCCTCGCGCGCGATCAGCGCGACCAACCCGGGCGGCTCGACCCGAAGTTGCTGGGGCGTCGCCCCCATCATCCGCCGAGGGCGCGTCGGGTGATTCAGCTCTTCATGAACGGCGGGGCCAGCCAGATGGACCTCTTCGACCACAAGCCCGAGCTGTTCCGGCGGGCGGGCCAGCCCTTTGATCCCGGAGCCGGGGTGCGCGTCGAGGCTCCGACGAGCGAGCCCGGCAAGGTGCTCAAGCCGCCGTTCCCCATGCGCCAGCATGGCCAGAGCGGCCGCTGGGTCAGCGACCTGCTGCCGCACCTGGCCGGGTGCGTCGACGACCTGGCCTTCCTCATGGCCATGCGCTCGCGAACGAACGTACACGGCCCGGCCAGCTACCTGATGAACACGGGCTCGCTCCTTCCCGGATTCCCGGCCTTCGGGGCCTGGGTGAGCTATGCCTTGGGCAGCGAGGCCGACAACCTGCCGGGCTTCGTGGTGCTCCCCGACACCAAGGGCCTGCCCTACAACCAGCGGGGCAACTTCTCGGCCGGGTTCCTGCCGGTGGCGCATCAAGGCACGCTGGTCCAGGCCGGGGCCGCGTCGCCCATCCCGTTCCTGAGTCCGCCCGCATCGGTGCCTTCGGTGACGACCGCGGCCAGCCGGGAGGGGCTGGAGCTGCTCCAGCGGTGGAACCAGCGCCACCTGGAGGCGCAGGACCCGGACTCCCGGCTCGAGGCGAGGATCCAGGCCTATGAGTTGGCCGCCCGCATGCAGTTGAGCGCACCCGAAGCCTTCGACCTCGCGGCCGAGACTCCTGCCACCCGGCGGTTGTACGGACTGGAGCGGGCTTCCTCCGAGGACTTCGGCCGGCGCTGCCTCATGGCCCGGAGGCTCATCGAGCGGGGCGTTCGGTTCGTGCAGGTGTGGAGCGGCGCCGGCGGCCCCACCGGCAACTGGGACAACCACGGCAACATCGCCAAGGAACTCCCGCCCATGTGCCTGGCGACCGACCAGCCCATCGCCGGCCTGCTGCACGACCTGAAGGCCCGCGGCCTGCTCGAGGACACGCTGGTGCTCTGGAACACCGAGTTCGGACGGATGCCCTTCGCCCAGAGCAGCGAGGGGCGCGACCACAATGGCGGCACCTTCGTCGGCTGGATGGCCGGGGCAGGGGTGCGGCCCGGGGTCGCCCACGGCGAGAGCGACGAGTGGTCGTGGAAGGCCGCCCGCGACGTCACCACGACCTACGACTTCCACGCCACCGCCCTGCACCTGTTGGGCCTCGACCATGAGCGCCTGAACCTCCTGCACCAGGGGGCCAACCGACGGTTGACCGATGTCCATGGCGAGGTGATCCGCGCCGTGCTGGCGTGAGGGGTGGCGGCATGCCTGCCACCCCGGCACGGAGGGGCAGCCGATCCTCCGGGGGCGTTCCCCGGGACAGGGCATCCTGCGACCCCGTTGATCGCCCGGGGTTCCGTGGTTCTTGAGTGGCCCGGGGGGGCGGCAGGACGGGTTGGCTCCTCCGTTCGTCGCCGGGCCACCCTGGGAGGGCGGGATCACCCGGCTCGTGGTGTCGCCGGCCTGTTTTTTGTCTGGGAGCTGGTGGGTGGGTCTCTAGGGTCGATGCCGTGTTGCGCGCGATCGATGCGGTGTCGGGTGGAGTGCTGCTGGGCATGGCGGTGCTGGCTCCTTGGATGCTGGGCACGACCACGCGGGAGACCTCCTGGGTGCTCAACGGCCTCGGGTTCCTGTCGGGCGGTCTGTGGTGGGCCAGGCACCTGCTTGGGCGGCGACGGGGTTCCTCGGCGGGAGCGCGGTCCGGAACCGGGACGGCCGCGCGCCGGTCGGCGGAGGCTCCCGGGGTGCCGGCCGGCTCAGGATCGTCGTGGCCGATGGTCTGCGTGTGGGGGTTGGTGGTCACCCTCCTGGCCTATGTCCTATGCAGTGCGTTGAATCCGCGGGCGAGCCTCCAGTACACCTTCACCGAGGGCCATCCGTTGCCCACGGGCGTCGAGATCGAATCCCTCGAGGCCATCGAGGGCCTGCCCCAGACCCACGACCGCGACCGGACGCTGTGGGCGTTCTGGAAGTACCTGGCGATCGCGATCAGTTTCGGTGCGGCCCGGGATTGGCTGATGGGGGCCTCGCGACGCGAGCGTCGGGCCGGGGACGAGGCGGCCCATTTCCCCACCGACCGCATGCAGTGGCTCCTGTGGACGCTCTCGCTCAGTTCGGCGGCGCTGGCGCTGGTGGGCATGTTGCAGCGCCTGGACGGGACCCCCCGACTGCTCTGGACCTTCGTGAACACCCTGAATGCTGGTCACGGGGCCTTCGGGCCCTATCCCTACCGCTCGAACGGCGCCCAGTACCTGAACCTGATGTGGCCGGTCATCCTCGGATTCTGGTGGGTGCTACGCCGCCGAAATGTCGCCCGACGCACGGCCGCCCATCGCTCCGGCGGTGACCCGCATGTGCTCCTGCTGGTGCTCGCCGCCCTGACGGCCGCCGGCGTGGTGGTGGCCAACAGTCGAGGCGGCGTCCTGGTGCTGGTGGGCCTCCTGGTGTCGGTGGTGGTGCTGGTGGTCGTGCGCACGCGACGCCAGTGGGGCTTCAAGCTTGCGGTGCTGGCGACCTCGCTGTCGGTCCTCGCCCTCGGCGGGTGGCTGGGCGGCGAGGCCATCTGGAAGCGCTTCTCGTCGGAGGACCTCGGCAGCATGAGCGGCCGCAAGCTGATCTATGCCGACACCTTCCGCATGGCCAGGGACTTCGCCGTGTTCGGTTCCGGGGCCGAGACCTTCTCGCCCCTGTATTTCTTCTACCGGAAGGACGACCCGTATTGGAACGCCTACGTCCACGACGATTTCCTGGAGACCTGGGTCACCTTCGGAGGCGTGGGCCTTGGGATCATCGTCCTGGTCTTCCTGGCCCTCTGGCTCGTTCCCTTCTTCGGCAAGGGCATTCCCGCCCCGCCGGAGTTCCTGCTGATGCTCGGCGTCGCGATGGCCGGCATCTTGGCCCACGCCAAGTTCGACTTCCCCTTCCAGGTCCACAGCCTCCACTTCGAATTCGTCCTGCTCTGCGCCCTCCTCACCTCCCTGAAATGGCGCTAGCCGGTCGGTCCTCACGATGGACACCACCCGGGCGGACCGCCTGCGGTGACGCCGGTGACGGAGGAATCCGGTGGGCCGGGGTCGCCTGCGCCCATCTCCGGGGCCTCCGGGACCGTTGGGGGATCGCGACGACGCTCGACGAATGGCCCCGGGGGCGATTGGGTCCGGCGTTCCCATTCCTCGGCCGAGACCTCGACGGGGCGGGCCCTGCAGATCGTCTCGAAGCCCGGGAAACTCCAGCGGTTTGGGAAATCGCTGCACTGCCGGGGCTTGACCGGTTGGATGCGGCAATTGCCCCGGGCATCGAGGAACCCGCACGAACCGTCGGCATGGTCCCGCAGGGCCAGGCCGCTGCGCTGGGCATCGAGCCGGGTGTGGCCCTGGATGAATTCGTCCTCGGTGAGGTGCAGGTGGGCGGCGATGCGCGTGACATCGGCGTCGGTCAGGCGCACCTGGCCGGGCCAGCGGCAGCAGGCCGTGCATCGGTCGCATTCCCAGTAGGTCGGCATCGTCAGTCCGTGATTCCTGCGATGCGCCGGTGGGGCGGGGCCTTCACGAAGGCGGCCTCGCGGAGGTAGACCGGGGCCAGGGTTTCCGGTGGCACCGGAGTGGCCGTTGCGGCCAGCAGCGCCACGTCGCCGGCGGTGGGAAATGCCTCGACCGCCTCGGCCCATCGGTCGATGTCCGCACGATCCACCGGGTTCGCTGGCGATCCGCCCGGGCCGACCGACGTGGCGGGAAGGCCCTGGATCCACGCTCGGAGGTCCGGGCCGAAGAGCGCCTCCCCGGCGGCCCGGCGCTGCAGCAATCCTTCGGTCGACTCGAGGTGCAGCGGTCCGGTCCAACCGCCTCCGCTCCATTCACGCACCGCGAATTCTTGGCGCAGGGCGTTGACGCAGAGGACGCGCGGGCCCGATGAGGCCTGTCGCAGGGTTTGCTGGAGGAGGGCCTCGAACGTATCCACGGCCACCACCTCGACGCCGGTCCCCAAGTGCCACCCTTGTGCGGCGGCGATGGCCAGGCGGATGCCCGTGTAGCTGCCGGGACCGATGCTGACGGCCAACCGCTCGACCGCTGCACGGCAGATGCCGGACTCGGCCAAGGCCCGCTCGACCAGTTGGAAAACCGGCGTCGTCCTTCCACGGTCATGGACCGCCTCGGCCAGCACGCGCCGGTCGCCGTCGCTCACCGCCACCGAACGGCGATCGCTGGTGAATTCAAAGGCCAGGCAGATCATGGGTGATGTCGCGGGTGGATTCATCGACCCAGCGGAAGCCGATGCGGTGGAGCGAGGCCGGGGGCGGGTTCAACCCCTCGGCCCGCGAGTACCATTCGATGATGGATACGGCATCGCCCGGGCTGAGGCAGGAATCAAGCCCGGCGGCGTGCAGGTCATCGGCCGACCCGAGTCGGTACAGGTCGAGATGGAAGATCGGCAGGCGACCCCCGCGGTATTCGTGCAGGAGAGCGAAGGTGGGCGAGTGGGCGCGCGCGGCGCAGCCCAGGCCCCGCACGAATCCCCGCACGAAGGCGGTCTTGCCCGCACCCAGGTCTCCGTCGAGGCCGACCACCCAGCCGGCCCGGGCGGCGCGGCCCACCCGCTCGCCGAGCGCCTCGGTCTCTTCCGGGGATGTGGTGCGGACCGTCGCCATCACTCGAAGTGCTGGTATCCGTGGCCCAGGGGCGTCAGTCCGCGTTCCTCCCGCAGGAATAGGCCGGGCCGGTCGTTGAGTTTGCCGATGCAGGTGATGCGGGTCTCGGGGAAGCGGGCCTTCCAGCCGTCGAGCAGCGGCACGGCATCCGCCGAGGCGATGGTGAGCACCAGTTCGAAGTCCTCACCATCGGTCAGCGCGGCCACCACCGCCGGCTTGGCCGTGTCGCTGGAACGGGCCCGCAGTCGGGCCGCCGGCCGGATTGGCAGGGCCGGGGCCAGGATCTCGCCGCCGGGCACCCGACTGGCCTGGAGGATGTGCTGCAAGTCGCCGGCGAGGCCGTCGCTCAGGTCCATCATCGCGTGGATGTCGAAGTGCTCGGCCAGCCACCGGGCCTCGACCACGCGGGGTTCGAAGTCCAGGTGATGCCCTTCGATGGACCCACCGAGCTCGCCGGTCACGAAGACCGCGTCGCCCACCTTGGCGCCCGACCGGAGGACGGCACGGCCGGCCGGGACCGTGCCGATCAGGGCGACACTCAGGAACATCGCGCCCGGGCTGTGGGTGGTCTCGCCACCGACCAGGGCGATGTCGTGCCGGCCTGCGAACTCGGCCATGCCGCGGTAGATCGCCTCGACCCGTCCTGCGCTGAACCCGGGCGGCAACCCGAGCGTGACGACGGCCGAGGTCGGCGTGCCCGCCATGGCGGCGATGTCGCTCACGGCCCGGGCCAGGGCCTTGCGCCCGACCTTCTCGGCCGGGGTCTCCGCCGTGAAGTGCACGCCTTCGACCACCGCATCGGTCTTGAAGAGCAACTGGTGGCCCGCAGCGGGGGGCTGGAGCACGGCACAATCGTCGCCCGCACCCACCACCACGGAATCATTCCGCGGCAGCAGCGGCTTGAGGCGGTCGATCAATTCGAACTCGTTCATGGGCGACGGATCCGGAAGTGGATGGCGGGAACCGAGAATTGCGCCTCGGGCTCAGTCGAGGTTCTCGACCCGCAGCATCACCGGGTTCGACTTCACCACCGGCAACCGGCCGATCGTCGCCAGGGCCTTGCGGACCGACCGGTTGCTGGCGGCGTCGAGCATCAGGATCACCGGCACGGTCTCGCCGGTATGGCCCTCGGGCTGGATGATGGACGAGATGCCGATCTTGGCCCGCGCCAGCACGGTAGCGATGCGCGCGAACACGCCGGGACGGTCGGAGACATTGAGCCGCACATAGAAGCGTGAGGCGATGGCATCGAGCGGGGCCACGCGGCCCTGACCGTTGTGGGTGACGAACGGCGGCACCCGGTGGTGGTTGCCGGCGCGCAGGTCCAGCGCGGCGTCGGCGAGGTCACCCAGCACCGAACTCGCGGTGGGGTCCTGGCCCGCGCCGCGCCCGTAGAACAGCGTGTCACCCACGGTGTCGCCCCGCACGGCCACGGCGTTGAACGCATGGTTCACCGAGGCCAGCACATGGGTGTTGGGCACGAGGGCCGGGTACACCGACACCTGGATGCCCGAGGCCTGTCCGTCGGCCGGGGCCTTCTTGGCGTTCTTGGCCTTCTTCGCCGCGGCTGGGGCGGAAGAGGCGATCGGCTGGATGATCCCGAGCAGCTTGATCGTGTAGCCCAATTGTCCGGCGAATTGGATGTCGAGCTTGGAGAGGTGGCGGATGCCTTCGGTGTGGATGGTCTCGGGCCGGACCCAGAAGCCATGAGCCAGCGAGGCGAGGATCCCGATCTTGTGGGCGGCGTCGTGGCCGTCAATGTCGAGGGACGGCTCGGCCTCGGCGTAGCCCAGCCGATGGGCGTCGGCGAGGACCTCGGAGAACTCGGCGCCCTCGAGCTTCATCCGGGTCAGGATGTAGTTGCAGGTGCCGTTGACGATGCCGGCGATGCGGGTGATCCGGTTGCCGGCGAAGGATTCGCGGAGGGCCTTGATGATGGGGATGCCCCCGGCGACGGCCGCCTCGTAGTAGAGGTTGGTCCGGTGCTTGGCGGCCAAGGCGAACAGTTCGGGGCCATGGGCCGAGAGCAGGGCCTTGTTGGCGGTGACCACGGGCTTGCCGAGCTTCAGGGCGGCCCGGACCACCTCACGCGCGGACGTGGTGCCTCCCATCAACTCCACCACCACCTGCACCTTCGGGTCATGGACCACCTCGCTCCAGTCGCCGGTCAGCACCGGGGCGGGCACCGTGAACCCGCGGGTCCGCTTCGGATCGCGCACGGCCATGCGGACGACCTCTAGGCGCAGCCCGAGGCGTGCCGCCATCAGGTCGCCGTTGCGTTGGAGCGCCTGCCAGACGCCGCCGCCCACCGTGCCTCCGCCGACCAAACCGAGGTTGACCTGATCCATCATAGAAGCGTCGACATTGACCACGGCCGGCATCCGGGAACAACGCGGTTTTTTACCGGTCGAGACCTGGCGGTCCGGATGAAACGAAGGGATGGAAGGATGAACCTGGCCGCGCCGGGGCTTCCCGGAGCGATCGGCCGAACCGGGAGGAAACGCGTGGACCTCCTCCGGGGTGGGATCGCGGACCGCAGGCCTGCCGCGTCAGGCGCCTCCCCGGTCTCCGAGGGCGACGGCGGGTGCGGGCAACTCCCGAACGGTCTCGGCGCCGGCGTAGCCGAAGCCGGGGCCGGTGAGCGTGGACAGGTCGACCCGTCCGTCGCGACGGCGGTACAGGCCGGGGTGGATCGTGGCCTCGAGGTCGCTGGCGGCCGGGTAGAACTGCATGGCGTTGGTCTCGACGCCCCGCAGGGTGGGCAGATGCGCGGCCAGGAGGCAGTGCGGGATCTGCGCCAGACGCGGATTGGTGAGGTCCTGCACCATCAATTGCAGTCCGTGGGCCTGGGCCCAGGCCGCCGAAAGCAAGGCCCCGGTCTGGGTCTTGCAGGTCTTGAGGGCCACGCCCGTCCAGCCCAGCTCGCGACCCAGTCGCACCAACCGCCAATCGTGCGCGCTCTCGTCGAGGAAGAGCGGCTTGCGCCGGCTGACCTCATGCACGGCGATCGGGTGCGCCTCGAGATCGTAGGGGAAGGGTTGCTCGACGTAGGTCAGCGCCTCGAAGAGGTCGGGATGGTCGCGCTGGAGTTGATCGAGGATGCCGCACACGTAGGCGGGATCGCGAACGGTGCAGTTGAAGTCCGCCGTGAGGTCGGTGACTCCCAGAGGCAGGCCGATGCGGCCGACGCGGACGAGGCGCTGGTAGTCCCAGTCGGCGTCGTTGCCGCGCAGCTTGATCTTCAGGCAGCGAAGTCCGTCGCGGAGGATCCAGTCGGCCAGCAGCACGGGGTGCTCGTCGCGGGGCTCGGTGCCGGTGAGTTCCGACGGGTCGATGGGGTCCAGGCCACCGACCAAGTGCCAGGCCTCCAGCGAGTCGCGCCGGGCCGGGAGCAGAACGTCGGAAAGGTGCCGGCCTTGGAACGAGACCCTGGAATCCGGCGCAGGCGAGAGGAACGACTCGAGGGACTCCGGAAACGTCCCGGGCTTCAAGAGGTCGAAGGCGCTCAGGCCCAGCAGTCGGCCGAAGGCGTCGTGCAGGGCGATGTCGAAGGCCGAATTGCACACCAGGGCCGCCAGGTGGGGCAGGGGTTCCAGTCCCTCGGCCGTTCGGCCGGCATTGAAGCCGGCTTGCAGGCGGGGGAGTTCCGATTCGTTGAACGCGTCGCCCAGCCGCATCGGGTGGGCGGTCTCATCGAAGGCGTTCCACGCCTGGGCCAAACGCCGGCAGAACTCCTGAAGCGCCTGATGCCGCGGGGCGTAGGGCAGGGCCGAAGGCCACACCCACTGGACGCTGAGGGGAGTCTCGCCCCAGCCCGAGGCCGACCGACCGTCGGGGCCCTGCACCGTCAGCCTCACCCGGGCGCAGGTGACGCTCGTCAGGGCCTCGGTCCCGAATTTCAACGGCACCCGGGTGGTGACGGGCAGGAACCACAGGGCGACGCCGGTGACTCGGGCGGTGGGGGCGGGCATGGCGGGATGGGGATCTGGAGGGGTGGGCAATCGCCGGGATGAGCTGGGACGGAGTGGGTGGGCTTTGCGGGCACCCTCAGCCCAGATGCTCCTTCAGATGGGCGAGGCTGCGGGTGGCGATGGCCTCGGGACCCTCGTCGAAGACGAAGACCTCGACCGAGACCCAGCCCGGGTAGCCCGTGTTGCGCAGGGCCTGGCCGATGGGCCGGTAATCGGTGTTCCCGAAGCCCGGGCCCTTGAGGTTCTCGTCATTGGCGTGGAAGTACGAGAATCGCCCGGCGAAGGCCTCGATGGTCTCGGCCACGGGGCGGCCCTCCGAGCACATGGCCTTCACGTCGAGCATGAGTTGCAGGGCGGGGGAACCCACCGCATCGGCGAGGCTGCGCGTCTCGGCGGCGGTGTTCAGGAAATTGGTCTCCGACGGGGCCAGGGGTTCCAAGCAGATCACCACCCCACGCTCCTCGGCCGTCCGCGTGGCCGGACCGAAGGTCTCGAGCGTCCACGCCCTAGCCTGTTCGGGGGTCACCCCGGGCAGGATGTCCCGGCGCTTGGGCGAGCCGAAGATCATCCGCGTGCCGCCCAGGTCGGCGCAGAAATCCACCGAGTGCCGCAGGTAGTCGGCCGCCCGTTGGCGCGAGGCCGGATCCGGATGGTTCACGTGCATGCCCGCGGTGAAGGCCAGCACCCAGTGGATCCCGGTGACGACCAGGCCGGCGTCCTCGGCCCGGTGGCGGATGTCCCGACGGCGGGTGGCCGACACGTCGGTGACCAACGGCGCCAGGGTGAAGGGCGCGATTTCCACCCCCTGGTAGCCGGTCTTCGCGATGAACGGGAAGGCCTTCTCCAGGGGCCATTCCTTGAAGATCTCGTTGCAGATGGCCCAGTGCATCACGCGACCATCGACCGGGCCGAGCGGGGCATCAATCCATTTGAAGGCCCCCCGACATCGAGACACCGAGACACCGAGACGTGACTTGTCGAGGCTGCGGCGGAACCGGCACCGTGGGATCCATGACACCCCAACGGATGCTTCTCCTCACGGCGACGGTCCTCCTCGCTGGCTGCCTTTCCCAGCGGTTGGCCCAGGATCCGGCCGACGCCTCCACGGGCAACTGGCCGGGCAGTCGGCCCGACGGCACGGTGCGACTGCCCAACCAGTGGTTGCTCGACCCGGTCGGCCGCCAACTGCGCCTGGGCGATTTCCCGGTCAATCTGGCGATCCACCCCGGCGGACGCTTCGCCGCCGTGTTGCATTCCGGGTTCGGGCCGCATGAGCTCATCGTGGTGGAGATCCCCGGTGCGAGGATCCTCTCGCGGATCACCCTCCCAGAGGCCTTCCATGGCGTCGCCTTCACCCCGGACGGGGCCCGGCTCGTCGCCAGCGGCGGGGGCAAGGAGGTGGTGCACCTCTTCGACGTCGCCGACGGAATGCTCTCCAACGCCCGCACCCTTCCGCTGCGGCCGCCGGCCGAACGGGGGATCCCCGCCGGCATCGGCATGAGCCCCGACGGCCGGCGCCTGTGGGTGGCCAATGTGCTGGGCCAGACGGTCTCGGAGGTGACGTTGCCAACGACCGGCGATGCCCGGCCCGAGGTCCGGGAAATCCCGGTGGGCGACATCGCCTTGGCAGACACCGCAAAGAAACAACGCCCGGTCGACGACGGCTCGAAGGGTGACTTCGACCAAGAGGCCATCACCAAGCGCGCGCGGGCGCTGCTCGAGTCGCTCGACAACGACGCGCCGTATCCCTTCACCTGCCTGCCGGACCCGAGGCAGGACCGGTTGTTTGTGACCCATTGGGGGCGGTCGGAGGTGGGCGTCCATGAGCTGGCGACCGGCCGGCCCATCGCCCGATGGCCCGTGCAGGAGCACCCCAATGAGATGGTGCTCAATCGCGCGGGCAAGGTGCTGTTCGTCGCCAACGCCAACCGCAATACGGTCAGTGTGCTCGACACCTCGACCGGTCGACCGGTCGAAACATTGGTGGCCGAACTCGAGGCCGACTCGCCGCCGGGATCCACCCCCAACAGCCTGGCCCTGAGCCCCGACGAGTCCCTGCTCTTCGTCTCCAATGCCAACATCAACGCCATCGCCGTCTTCGATGTGCGGGAGCCGGGCCGCAGCCGATCGCTCGGGTTCATCCCCACCGGCTGGTATCCGACGGCGGTCCGGGTGACCCCGGATGGCCGTCGTCTGCTGGTGACCAACGGCAAGGGGTCCGGCTCGCGCGCCAACCGGTATGGCCCGCAGCCCGGTCGCGAGGCGCCGGCGAGCATCCGCGAGTACATCGGCAGCCTGCTGCCCGGGTCGTTGTCCGTCATCGATTTGCCCAAGGACCGCGAGGACCTCGAGAAGCAGCTCAAGCGCTACACCGCCCGGGCCTTGGCCTGTCGTCCGCCGGCGCCCCCCAGGGCCCTCGAACCGGGACATCCCATCCCGTTGGTCGTGGGAGGCCCGACGCCGATCCGTCACTGCATCTACATCATCAAGGAGAACCGCACCTATGATCAGGTGCTGGGGGACATGCCCGAGGGGCGGGGCGATCCGGGATTGTGCCTGTTCCCCGAGTCCGTGACGCCGAACCACCACCGGTTGGCCCGCGACTTCGTGCTGCTCGACAATTTCTACGTCGAGAGCGAGGTCAGCGCCGACGGCCACGAATGGACGATGGGCGCCTATGCGACCGACTTCGTGGAACGCCTGTGGCCGCTGAGCTACGGCCACAATCAGGACCGCAAGTACACCTATCCCAGCGAGGGGCGTTTCCAGATCGCCTCGCCCGCCGGTGGCTACCTGTGGGACCGGGCCAAGGCCGCCCGGGTGACCTACCGGAGCTACGGCGAGTTCATCAACAACGGCGCCACCACCAACGACCCCTGCACGACCCGGATCCCGGCCCTCCAGGGGCATTTCGATCCGGGTTTCCGCAGCTTCGACATGGACTACAGCGACCTCGCCCGGGCCGACCGGTTCATCTCGGAACTTCGCCGCTTCGAGCGCGAGGGCGAGATGCCGCGCCTCCAGATCGTGCGCCTGCCCAACGACCACACCGCCGGGACCTCGGCCGGCAAGCTGACGCCCACGGCCTACATGGCCGAGAACGACCTCGCCCTGGGTCGCGTGGTCGAAGCGGTGAGTCGTTCCCGGTTCTGGGCCAGCACCGCCATCTTCGTCGTGGAGGACGATGCCCAGAACGGCCCGGACCACATCGATGCCCACCGCACCGTCGCCTACGTGATCAGTCCCTATGTGCGCCGCAAGACGGTGGATTCCACGTTGTACTCGACCTGCTCGATGCTCCGGACCCTGGAGCTGGTGCTCGGGATGAAGCCCATGAGCCAGTTCGACGCCACGGCCATGCCCATGGTCGCCTGCTTCGGCTCCAAGGCCGACCTGAGCCCCTACACCGCGGTGATGCCCCGGACCCGGCTCGACGAGAAGAACCTCGCCACCGCCTGGGGCCGTGCCCGCTCCGAGGCGATGGACCTGACCCGTGAGGATGCGGCCGACGACCTCGAGCTCAACGAGATCCTCTGGCGTTCGGTCAAGGGGGCCGATTCCCCCATGCCCGCACCCGTCCGTGCCGGTTTCGTCCTGGCCGGAGGAGGCGACGACGACGAGGAGGAAGAGGAAGAGGAACGCCGCCGGAAACAGCGACGGTGAACCGAGGGCCGGACGGTGCGTAGTGGGCGCCCATCAGACGAGTCCCGTTCGGGCGACGCCGCCCCTGCCCCGCCGATCCCGATGATACGCTGGACCGGCGCCCATGGGGCACAGCCTGGGAACCCTCGTCACCGAGTGGTTTCCGTGACGGCCTGCCCCAGCCAGACCGCGCCTCGACAACGGCCAGTTTGGAATGAGGCCATGCTGTGGGCGAAACTCCGCGACCGATGGAGCCAACTGGACAGCGATCGGTTCCCGATCCTGCATGCGGCGTGCGAATCACGTGCCGCAGAAGGTGCGGCAGCGCGGCGTTCCCGGGGGTGGAGGTTGGCTCAGCGACTCCGGGGCACCGTCTTCACGATAGGGGGTCTGGAGCGCCGTCAGCAGGGCATGGAACGGGGCCCAGTCCTGGCGTTGGCTCGCCGCGTCCAGGGCGGCCTGGACTGCATGGTTGCGCGGGATGATCACGGGATTGTGCCGGGACATGGCGTCCAGAACCCGGGGCAGGGGAAGCCCCTGACGTTCGAGCCGATGGGTCCAGCGCCGATGCCAGTCGAGGAACCTCGTGTCCGGGGCGGCGGAGTCCGTGGCAACCGTGGCTTCGGGGGCGGCATCCGGTCGGAGTCTGCGGAAGGTGCGCGTGAAATCGGCCTCGGTGGCGTGCATCCAGGCCAGGAGCTCTTCGATCAGGCCCGCGTCGCCGTCCTCCTCGGTCACGAGCCCGAGCTTGCCGCGGTAAGCCGCGAGCCAATCCCGGCGGAATCGGGCGGGGAACGACTCCAGGCAGGCCTGCGCGACCTCGATGGCACCGGCCTCGTCGGGGGCGAGGATTGGCAGGAGGGCCTCGGCGAAGCGGGCGAGGTTCCACGACGTGATCTTGGGTTGGTTTCCGAAGGCGTAGCGGCCCTGCCGATCGATGGAGCTGAAGACGGTGGACGGATCGTAGGCGTCGAGGAAGGCGCAGGGCCCGTAGTCGAGGGTCTCGCCGCTGACGGCCACGTTGTCAGTGTTCACCACCCCGTGCACGAAGCCCACCCGCATCCATTGGGCCACCAGAGCCGATTGCCGTTCGACGACCGCCTCGAGCAGGGCCTTGCCTGGATGAGGACCGTCGGCGCGCTCCGGGAAATGTCGCCGGAGCGCGTAGTCGGCGAGGGTTTTCAGGGCCTGCACGTCGCCGAGGGCCGAGAACAATTCGAAGGTTCCGACCCGCAGGTGGCTGGCGGCGACCCGGGTGAGCACGGCGCCGGGCAGCGTCTCTTCGCGGAAGACCGGTTCGCCGGTCAGGGCCACCGCCAGGCTGCGGGTGGTGGGGATTCCCAGGGCGTGCATGGCCTCGCTGATGAGGTATTCGCGGAGCATCGGTCCGAGCGCGGCACGGCCGTCGCCCCCGCGGGAATACGGGGTGAGGCCCGGGCCCTTGAGCTGGATGTCCCAGCGCCGTGTCGCGGGGTCGAGGTGCTCTCCCAGCAGGATGGCCCGGCCGTCACCCAGGCGCGTCAAGTTGCCGAACTGATGCCCCGCGTAGGCCTGGGCGATGGGTTCGGAGCCCGCGAAGAGCCGGTTGCCGGTGAAGTACTCCGCGTGCCCGGGCTGGTCCAAGGATTCAGCCCGGAGCCCCAGGGACTCGGCGAGTGGGCGATTGAAGAGGCCCCAGCGCGGTGCGGAGACCGGAGTCGGGGCCACGCGGCGGTGGAATCCCTCCGGCAGGCGGGCGTAGGAGGGGTCCCAGCGCCATCCGAAGGCGGGGTCCGCCGGGGGGAGCTCAGAGGGCATGGGTTTGAAGGGATTCCAGCGGGATCAGTTCCAGTACCCGCACATGGCAGGCCTCGAGAACCACCGGCGGAGCGCACCCCGCGTCGAAGGCCTCCTTCCAGCGCCGGGCGCAGAGGCACCACCGGTCTCCGGGGCGAAGCCCGGGGAACCCGAACTCCGGATGCGGTGTCGACAGGTCGTTGCCGGCGGCCCGGGTGAAGGCGAGGAACTCGGCCGTCACCTCCGCACAGACGATGTGACGCCCGAGGTCCTGGGGGCCGGTGCGGCAGTATCCGTCGCGGTAGAAGCCTGTCTGGGGAGCGAAGCAGCAGGGCTCGAGACGCTGGCCCAGGACGTTGAGTTCCGGCGATTCCGCTTTACAGTCGATGGTCATCGATCGCCTGACGATAGCCCGGGCCGGCGGAACCGAAAGGGGCGTGCCCCTTCGGAGATCTTGTCGGATCCCGAAACACGGGCGCGATGGGTTTTCCGGGGCCGCTGGCAGACGGCGGGTGGGTGTCGGCTCGTGGCCGATGGACCCGCCGCCGCGTGTTTGTCTCTGGCCTCGGGCAAGCACTCCAACCATGATCACGTCCTTTGCTTCCATGCACGACTTGAATTCCCGCCCCCTCCGGATGGCCGCCGTGTTGGCGCTGTCCATCGTTTCCGCCTCCGCCGCCAAGAAGGTCAACGAGTCCCTGCTCCAGAAGGACTTCCCCTTCCAGAGCGCCTGCATCAGCGCGTCCTTCCCGGCCAAGAACACGGCCATGAAGGGCTTGGCCATCCGCCTCCCGGGTGTGGCCGACGCCAACGTACTCTTCGACACCGACCTCTGCCGCATGGCCGCGGGTTGGACCGGCGGCTACATCAACACCCGCGGCGTGACCTTCGACGGGTCCCATGGCGGGCACCCCTCCATCGTCGGCAAGCAGTCGTTCGGCACGGCGGTGGTTCCCGGCGTTTCCCTGACCGGCGTGTTCACCGATGGTCGCAAGGAGCCGTTCGGACCGACCGACCCGTCGGTGGTGCGCTGGGATGGCCTGCATGTGGCCGGTGATCGCGTCCAGTTGAACTACACCGTGGCCGGCGGCATCGCCGTCCATGAGCAACCCTCGGCCCGGCAGGCCAGCGGTCAGACCGTGTATGTGCGTACCTTCCAGCTCGGTGGCGGCACGAAGGGGGGGCTCTTCGCCCGCAAGGCCAGGACCTCGGCGACCTTCTCGCTGCTCCTGGCCGACGTCGAGGGCGGCAGCGGCAAGATCGACAACGGCTCGGCCGTAGTCTCGGCCAACGGGGTCACCACCCGGGTCCAGGCCATCGGCCTGCCGAAGGGAGCCTCGCTGAAGGTCGAGGGCGGCCGGGTGCAGCTGGAGGTGCCCACGGGCACGCCGACCGGCGGTGTCTTCGAGGTGGCCGTGGTCAGCGGCTCGGAATCCGAGGTGGCCCAAGCTGCCGGTGCGCTGTCGGGCAAGCCGGCCTTCGCCGACCTCCAGCGCGGCGGTCCGGCCCGCTGGCCGCAGGTCGTCGAGACGCAGGGGGTGATCGGCAAGGGCGACGCGGCCTATGTCGTCGACCAGATCACCCCGCCGATCGACAACCCCTGGAAGCGCCGCATGCGCATCGGTGGCATGGACTTCTTCTCCGATGGCACCCGTGCCGCGGTGAGCACCTGGGACGGCGACATCTGGATCGTCTCGGGCATCGACGAGAGCCTGAAGAACCTCAAGTGGAAGCGCTTCGCCTCGGGCATGTACGAGACCCTTGGCCTGCGCATCGTCAACGACCAGATCTACACCTCGGGCCGCGACCAGCTCACCCGCTACCACGACACCAACAACGACGGCGAGGCCGACTACTACGAGAACTTCAACAACCAGATCACCTCGACCGAGGGCTTCCACGAGTTCGTCTTCGACCTTCAGACCGACAAGTCCGGCAACTTCTACTTCGCCAAGGCCGGCCCCGTGAAGGGCGGCGGCCGCGGGTTCGAGACGATCTCGCGTGATGCGGGCACGCTCATGAAGGTCAGCGCCGACGGCAAGAAGTTCGAGACGGTGGCCACCGGCTTCCGCGCCCCGAACGGCATCGGCGTGAACCCGTGGAATGGCCAGATCACGACCGGCGACAACGAGGGGACTTGGGTGCCCACCTGCCCGGTGAACTGGGTCAAGCCCGGCGGCTTCTATGGCGTGGAAGACCTCGCCCATGGCGCCGATGTCAAGAGCTTCCAGCAGCCGCTGGCCTGGATGTCGCATGACGAGTACGACAACAGCGGTGGCGGTCAGGTCTGGGTGGACAGCGACAAGTGGGGTCCCTTCTCCAGGCGTCTGCTGCACATGAGCTACGGGCAGTGCGCCCTGTACCTGGTGATGCACCAGGACGCCGGCAACGGCCAGATGCAGGGCGGGGTGGTCCGCTTCCCCCTGAAGTTCGCCAGCTCCGCGATGCGCGCCCGCTTCAATCCCAAGGACGGCCAGCTCTACGTGGCGGGCCTCCAGGGCTGGCAGACCAAGGCCGTGAAGATCTCCGGCTTCGACCGGGTCCGCTACACCGGCAAGCCGGTGCACTCGATCGAACAGATCCAGTACACCCCGAAGGGCCTGCGCCTGACCTTCACCCAGCCGCTCGACGCCAAGGAGGCCGCCGACGCCGAGAACTTCTCGGCCCGCCGCTGGAACTACCTGCGTTCGTCCAACTACGGATCGGCCACCTATGAGGTGAAGAATCCCCAGAAGAAGGGGCGCGAGAAGGTGACCGTCCAAAGCGCCCGCCTGCTGCCCGACGGCCGCACGGTCGAGATCGACCTCGAGGACTTCCGCCCGGTGAACCAGCTGGAGGTGAAGTTCCAGCTCAAGGCCAAGGACGGCACCGAGATCAACCAGGAGTTCCAGTGCTCGGTGAACGTGGTCCCCGGCGGCGTGGCCGTCCGTTGACCTGCGGCCTGTGGCCCGGGACCCGCTCCGCGGTTCCCGGACCCTGCTGATCCAAACCCCCGCCCCGGGATTCCCGAGGCGGGGGTTTTCGTTCGGGAGCCGGTGCGGGCGTCCGCCGGGTCAATTTGCCGCGAAGGCGCTGGCGTGGCGTTCCAGTTGCGTCTGGAGCGATCCGCAGACCAGTTCGCACAGGCGGAAGATGCCCGGGTCGGCGATGTGGTACAGCACCTTGGTCCCGTCGCGCCTGCGGCCGAGGATGCCCGCCTGGGTGAGCGTCTGGAGGTGGCGCGAGGCGTTGGCCTGGGTCAGGCCGGTGGCCACGATCAGGGCCGAAACCGACAACTCGCCCGCCTCGAGGGCCCGGAGCAGCTTCGGGCGGCTCGGTTCCCCGAGCACCCGGAACCGCGCGGCGATGAGTTCGAGGGCCTCGTCGCTGATGTCCGCGGGAGCCGGGACTCCCGAACGATTCCCCCGTTTGGCCATGCGTCGGAAGGTCATCATCTCTTCGGTGGGTTCAATGGGATGCGCCCGTTCCCATGGGTGCGATTTCGGGGCCGCTATCCGGACCGGAGGCCGTCGCCCCGGAGCATGGAGGCGCGGGAAAACCTCCGGAATAGGTTGGACGGGCTGGGCGAAATGCGGTGGGTTTTTCCCCACTTCCATGAATCACATCGGCATCGAAATCGGAGGCACCAAGATCCAGATCGTCGCGGGCAGGGCCGGCGACGGTTTCATCGAACGCCACCGGCTCGCCGCCGACCGGGCCCGGGGCGGGGCGGGGATCCGCGAGCAGATCGCCTCGGTCGTCCCCGGCCTGCTGGCCCGTCATGCGATCGCCTCCGTGGGCGTGGGCTTCGGGGGGCCGGTCGATCCGATAACAGGACGGATCTGCTGTTCCCATCAGGTGCCCGGATGGCATGACTTTCCGCTCGGGGACTGGCTTCGGGATCTGACCTCCGTCCCGGTCGCCGTCGAGAACGATGCGAACGTCGCCGCCCTGGGTGAGGCGCTGCACGGGGCGGGACGGGGTTTCGGCTGCGTGTTCTGGATCAACATGGGCAGCGGCGTCGGCGGCGGCATGGTCGTCGATGGCCGGCTGTACCACGGGGCGCGCCCCGGGGAAGCCGAGATCGGGCACCTGCGCCTGGATCGCTCGGGCCGGATCGTCGAGGACGCCTGCTCCGGGTGGGCGGTCGACCGCCGCATCCGGGAGGCCGTGATGGGCCACGACGGCGTTCTTGCCCGGGCGGTGGCCTCCCAGGCCGCCCAAGGAGGCGAGGCCCGTCACCTGCGTGCGGCCCTCGAGGCCGGCGATGCGGTGGCCCGGGGACTCCTAGGTGCCGTCGCCGACGACCTGGCCTTCGCGCTGTCCCATGCGGTCCACCTGTTCCACCCGGACATTGTCGTGGTGGGCGGAGGACTTTCGCTCGTCGGCGAGCCCCTGCGGGAGGCCATGGCGGCATCCCTGCCCGGGTACCTCATGGACGCCTTCCGTCCGGGCCCGTGCGTGGCGCTGGCAGGCTTGGGCGAGGACTCGGTGCCCGTCGGGGCGCTGGCCCTGGCGGCGTCGGTCGCCGCCTGAGGCACCGGCTCAGAGCCGGACCGGCTTGCCCGAGGCCGCCGAGGCGTCGGCCGCGAAGACCAGCCGGTGCGACCGGTAGGCGTCGGCGAAGGAGGTCAGGGGCATGTCCTCGCCCCGGTCGAGCGCGTCGAAGAACCCCTGGAACTGGGTCTGGTAGGGATGATCCTTGACGTCGCCCGAATCGACCGGAGCGAAGGAAAGCTGGCTCCACTTGTGCTTGTCGAGCATCCCCAGTTTCTGGCTGTGGAACCGATTGTCGAGGATCGAGCCCTCGCTGCCCACGATGTGGGTGTGGAAGTAGTACGGCTGCAGGCTGTCCACGCAGGAGGTCGTCTTGCCGATCCGGCCGTCGCGGAACTTCACGAGATTCACCTGGGTGGTGGGGAAGTCGTACGGCGCGAAGTGCGGGCTCTTGGACGAGGTGGCGTAGGCGGTCACCTCCTCGGGCTCACCGCCCATGACCATGAGCAACGCGTCGAGGGCATGGCACCCGGCGCTCAGCAGCGAACTGCCGGCCTCGGCCTTCTGGTGGCTCCAGCGGAACTGCCCGTACCAAGGGCCGATGCCATGGTAGTAGTCGACCTCGGCGAAGTGGATCTCGCCCAGCAGGCCCGAGCGGATCATCGAATGGATCGACTGGAACTGGGAGGAGAAGCGAACCTCGAAGCAGACGCAGGTCTTCACCGGGTGGTCTCGCAGCGCCGCCGCCATGGCCTCGAGGTCCGAGGCGGTCAGGGCCAGCGGCTTCTCGACAATGACGTGCTTGCCGGCGCGGACGGCCCGTATGAACTGCCCGGCATGGTCCTTGGGAAAGCTGCAGATCGACACCGCATGGATGTCGGGATCGGCCAGCATGGCGTCGAGGTCCTTGAGGACGCGGATCGGCGAGCCGTACTGGGCGCTGGCCACCGCGGGATCGAGGTCCCGTCGGGAGAAGATCGCGGTGACCCGCGCCTGACGGGTGGCGTTGATGGCCGGGATGTGGGCCGAGGCCACCCAGCCGTGGCCGATGATTCCGACGTTGTAGGGCTTCATGGAGGACGCGTGTAGACCAACCCTAGACGCCTCAATGGTTCTTGGGCATGGGTTTTTTGCGCATCTAGGGTGACTCCGGGAGGACCCGGGCGATATTCGTGGAGCCCGGGTTTCTGAACCCGGTGAACCCCGGGGTTCGGGTGAATATTTGGTCGCGATGGTGGTCCACCCTCGGTCATCCTTGTGAATTCACCGAGCGCGCAGTGAATCCGGGGTCCGACGGAACGGACCACTGGGGGCGGCTGCGGCCATCAAGCCTATGAGATCCATTCGACTGGTCCTGTCCTCGCTGGCGCTGACCCTCGCGGTCGGCGCCCAATCCCTGCTGCAACTCCAACCAGGCGACCATGTGGCGATCGTGGGCGGTGCCATCGCCGACCGGATGCAGCACACCGGCCACTTCGAGACCCTGGTCCATGACCGCTTCCCGGACCACCGCCTCGTGTTCCGCAACCTGGCGGCGGCCGGCGACGAGGTGGCCAACCGCCACCGCTCGGAGAACTTCGGCTCCCCGGACGATTGGCTGGCCCGCGTGAAGGCCGACGTGATCCTGGCCTTCTTCGGCTACAACGAGTCGTTCCAGGGCCCCGGGGGCCTGTCCAAGTTCAAGTCGGACCTCGAAGCCTGGGTCAAGCATGTGCGATCGGGCAACTATTCGGGCAAGGGTTCGACCCGGGTGGCGCTCGTCTCGCCCGCGGCCAATGAGCGTCACCCGGACGCCAACTACCCCGACCGATCGGTCAACAACGCCAACCTGAGGCTCTACTCGGCCGCGATCGCCGAGGTGGCCCGCGACAACGTCATCCCGTACGTCGACCTCTTCGAGCCGTCCCTGCGCCTGATGTCCGCCGCCACGGCCAAGGGCCGCTCGCTCACGATCAACGGCTTCCTGCTCAGCGAGGAAGGCGACAAGGCCCTGGCGCCCGTCATCTTCAGCGGTCTGATCGGGGGCAAGGTCCCCACCGGCGACATGGAGAAGCTTCGCCGGGCGGTCAACGAGAAGAACTGGCAGTGGCACCAGCGCTACCGGACGGTCGACGGCTACAATGTTTATGGAGGCCGCTCCGCACTGGCCTACCAGACTGGCAAGGGAGGGTTCATCAGCGACCGCAACGCCCCGGCGCCCTACATCTCCAACTACAAGGTCATGCAGGAGGAGATGTCGCAGCGCGACGTGCTGACCGCCAACCGCGATCTTCGGGTCTGGGCCGTGGCCCGGGACGGCGACCTCAAGGTGGACGATTCCAACCTGCCGGCGATCACCCGGGTCGATTCCAACAAGCCCGGACCCAACCCCGACGGAAGTCCCGTCTATCTGGGCGGCGAGGAGGCCATCGCCAAGATGACCGTGCACTCGGGCATGGCCGTGAACCTGTTCGCCGACGAGAAGCGCTTCCCGAACCTCGTCAACCCGGTGCAGATGGCCTGGGACACCCGTGGCCGACTCTGGGTCGCCGTCTGGCCCAACTACCCGGAGCGCACGCCGACCAGCAAGGTCGGTGACAAGCTGCTGATCTACGAGGACACCAACGGCGACGGCAAGGCCGACAAGGAGACGCTGTTCATGGACGACCTGAACTGCCCGACCGGATTCCAGTTCTACAAGGATGGCGTGCTGCTCATGCAGGCCCCGGACCTGTGGTGGATCCGTGACACGAACAACGATGGCAAGGCCGACACCAAGGAGCGCATCCTGATGGGTCTCGACTCGGCCGACTCGCATCACACGGCCAACGCGATCTGTCTGGATCCGGGTGGTTCCATCTATCTCAGCGACGGCGTGTTCCATCGCACCCAGGTCGAGACCGGCGACGGGGCGTTGCGCAACAACGACGGCGCGATCTACCGCTTCGAGCCGCGCACCCACCAGTTCGAGACCTACGTGGCCTACGGCTTCGCCAATCCCCATGGCCGCGTGTTCGACCACTGGGGCAACGACATCGTCACCGACGCCACCGGCAACGCAAACTACTTCGGCCCCGCCTTCAGCGGCCGGATCGACTATCCCAACAAGCACTCCGGCATGAAGGAGTTCTGGAACCGCCCGTCCCGGCCCTGCCCGGGAACCGGTTTCCTGACGAGCCGCCACTTTCCGGAGGAGTTCCAGGGCAACTTCCTCAACCTCAATGTCATCTCCTTCCAGGGCATCTTCCGCGTGAAGGTCAGCGAGGACGGATCCGGGCTGAAGGGTGAGACCCAGGAGAACCTCATCTCCTCGACCGACCCGAACTTCCGCCCGATCTGCGTGGGCATGGGCCCGGACGGAGCGATCTACTTCGCCGACTGGCACCAGTCGATCATCGGCCACATGCAGCACCACCTGCGCGATCCGAACCGCGGCCACCAGTACGGCCGCGTGTACCGCATCACCTACAAGGGGCGGCCGCTCATGAAGCCCGTGAAGATCGAGGGCCAGTCGATCCCGGCCCTGCTTGAGCTGCTCAAGGAGCCCGAGAACCAGACCCGCGAGCTGGCCAAGATCGAGCTGGGCAAGCGCGACACCGCCAAGGTCATCGCCGCGGTGCGCCAGTGGGCCGCCGGCCTCGACGCCAAGGATGCGGCCTACGAGCACCACCTCATGGAGGCCCTGTGGGTGCACCAGTGGCACAACGTCGTGGATGCCGAGCGCCTGAACCGCATGCTCAATTCGCCCGACGCCAACGCCCGCGCCGCCGCCGGCCGCGTGCTCTGCTACTGGCGTGACCGGGTGCCCGGCGCCCTCGGGCTCTTCGCCAAGCTGGCCGAGGACGAGAATCCCCGCGTGCGCCTCGAAGCGGTCCGCGGTGCGAGCTTCTTCCGGTCGGCCGAGGCCGCCGAGGTGGCGCTGGCCATCCTCAAGCAGCCGCTCGACTACTACCTCGAGTACACCCTGAAGGAGACGCTGCGGCAGCTTGAGCCGCAGTGGCGCAAGGCCGTCGCCGAGGGCCGTCCGATCGCCCAGAAGAACCCGGCCGGCCTGCAGTACCTGCTGAAGTCGCTGAGCACGGCCGAGATCCTCAAGCTGCCGCGGGTCGAGCCCGTGCTGGCCGACCTGCTGGGCCGGGCCGGCGTGCCCGATGCCGAGCGCGGCATCGCCCTCAACGACCTGGCGGGCCTGCGCAAGGTGTCCCGCCCGGCGCTGCTGCTGGGGCTGCTTGAGAAGCCCGAGTCCAAGGCCGAGGACGCCCTGTCCAGCCTGGCCCGCCTGCTGCCCGGGCAGCCGACGGCGGACCTGAAGGCGCTCCGCGACCGCTTGGCCCGGTTGGGCGCGGGCAGCGCCCACGGGACGACGCGTGCCGCCGCGTGGGCGTCGCTCGCCGTCGCGGACGGTTCGTTCGACGGCCTCTGGCAGACCGCCTCGGCCAAGCCGGCCGCGCTGGCCGACCTCCTGGCCGCCATCCCGCTGGTGAGCGATCCCGACTTCCGTGCCAAGGCCTACGGCCTGGTCCGCCCGGTGGTCTCCGGGGAGTCCCCGCTGGTGGCCGAAGCCTCCAAGAAGGGCGGGGCGCGGTACGTGCGCGTCGAATTGCCCCGCCGCGGAACCCTCACCCTCGCCGAGGTGGAGGTTTGGGTGGGTGGACAGAATGTCGCCCGTCGCGGCAAGGCCACCCAGTCCACGACCGCCAACTCCGGCGATGCCGCCCGGGCGATCGACGGCAACACCGATGGCTCGTTCGCCTCGGGCTCGCAGACGCATTCCGCGGAGAACGACCGGAATCCCTGGTGGGAGGTCGATCTCGGCTCCGAGCAGCCGGTGGAGGCCGTTTCGGTCTGGAATCGCTCCGAGGGCGACCTCGGCCAGCGGCTCAACGGGTTCACACTGACCCTGCTCGATTCGGGGCGTCAGGAGGTGGCTTCGCAGAAGGGGGTTCCGGCGCCGGCCCGCAATGTGCGGATCCCCGTCTCGGTGGACGCCTCGGGCGGCTTGCGGCGGTCGGCCATGCGGGCCCTGCTCAGCATGAACGAGAAACCCGACGAGGTGTTCAACCTCTTCGCCCAGCTCATCGCCAAGGGCGACAGCGTGCCGGCGGCCGCCCAGGGCCTGCGCCAGTTGCCCCGCACCGCCTGGAACGCCCCGGCCGCCGGTTCGGCGGCGACGGCCTTGGTCGGCTGGGCCTCGGCGGTGCCCGCCGATTCGCGCACCGACATCGGCTACGTGGATGCGTTGCAGACGGCCTCGGATCTCGCCGGCCTGATGCCCGGAACGGCGGCCTCGGCCCTGCGCACACAACTCAAGCAGCTGCGGGTCTCGGTCTTCGTGATTCGCACCGTGCGCGAGCAGATGCGTTACGACGTGCCGCGGTTGGTCGTCGAGGCCGGCAAGCCCTTCGAGATCGTCCTCGAGAACGACGACTTCATGCCCCACAATCTGTTGGTGGTGAAGCCCGGCACCCGCGAGGCCGTCGGTGCCGCCGCCGACACGATGCAGCCTGGCGCCCTCGACCGCGAGGGTCGGGCCTACGTGCCGTCGCTGCCCGGGGTTGTCGGGGCCACCCGTCTGGTGGAGTCCGGCAACCGCGCCACCCTCAAGCTCACCGCACCGACCCAGGCCGGTGACTATGAATACGTCTGCACCTTCCCGGGCCACTGGCCGGTGATGTGGGGTCGTCTGGTGGTCACCACCGATGTGGACGACTACCTCGCCAAGCACCCGATCGCGCCGGCCGCCGGGGGGGCCCACGCCCACGACGAGGGCAAGTAGGTCCGCGGTCTATAGACCGATCCTCTCCAAGGCCGGGAACCGCACGTGGGGTTCCCGGCCTTTTTGCATCCGGGACCATTGTGGCGCAGGCTGCGGGATGACTTTGGTCTACGAGACGACGACCCGGATCCGGACCCCGGTGCAGGCCCTCTTCGACTTCCACCAGGATCCGTCCAACCTGCACCGCATCCAGCCCCCCGGGGTGCGGGTGGTGGACCTGGTCCTGCCGGCCGAGTGGCGGGCGGGAGCCTGCCTGTCGGTCCGGGTCCGGATTCTGGGTCTTGTGACGCAGGTCTGGGAGGTGCGTCTCGAGGAGGTGAGCCCGCCGAGCCGGTTGGTGGATGTGGCCGTCCGGGGGCCGTATCCGTCGTGGAGGCATGTCCACGCGTTCCGGGAGGACGGTCCCGGCCACTCCACGCTGACCGACCGGGTCGAGTACCAGCCGCCGTGGGGACGCCTCGGAGTGCTGCTCGACCGGGTGTTCTTCCACCCCCAGCTGGCGGTGATGTTCGCCTGGAGGCATCGCCAGACCCGACGGTTGTTGGAAAGGATGCCCGAGCGTTGCGTGGAGGGCGGGGTGACAAGCCCGGGTGCGGCGTCGTCGACCTTACAAGGGCCATGATGGCCCGGTGACGGGAACCGTGGATCCACCTTCGGTCCTGCGAGATCCTCCCGCGCCGGGCCGTGGGACCAGCGGGCTGTGGCGACAAGCTGGGATGCCCGGGCCTATTCGTTGCCCTCCGGAAAGCGGAAGGTGACGTTGGTGAAGCTGACACCCCTCACGGTGAGGCTCGGGAACCGGCCGGAGAAGTTCGTGGTGGTCTTCAACCAGTCGGCCTTCGCCTCGAACTGGCTGGTGTCGCCGGGCTTCTCGCCCGTGGCGGCATTGGCGACCGGCAGCAGCGCCACCGTGGAGGTCTGGTTGGAGACCGTGGTCTCGAGCGCGAGGCTCGTGGCCGGGATGCGGACGAACGACTCCATGTGGCCGTCGAGCACGTAGCAGGTGAGCAGCCCGGTCTCTGCGGTCCGGACCAGTTCGAGGTGGAAGGCCTCGCGTCCGAGCACCACGGCGGTGCCTCCATGCGGAGGGCGATGCTCGTGCTTGTGGTCGTGGCCGTGGTCGTTTCCATGATCATGGCCGGCGTGGTCGTCCGTGCCGCCGCATCCGGCAAGGAGGGTCGCGAGGCCCATGGCGAGGACTCGGAAGGGGCTGGGGAAGGAGCGCGCTGGATTCATGGATCGATTGGGGGCTGGGCTGGTCGTCGGCGTTCGCACTGGGGGGGTCGGACCGGGTCTGGGTTTGGGGCTCCGCTGGATTCCATCGTCCTGCCGATCCCCGGGCGTTGCCAGATCGGCGGGAAGATGGCTCGCGGACGATCCGGGTCAATCCGGCGGCCGGGCGATGTTCTCACCGCGGTCCACCCGAGCCTTGAGCAGGGCGGCCGAGATGGACGAGACATGACCGCAGGCCGTCAGTTCATTGGCCCGGCCGCTGTCATGTCGGGCCGACGGCGCTCCGGTGCCATGTCGGTCGGGCTGGATGTCGTCGAGGACCGCATCCCAACCTCCGGCCACCCAGTTCCGCGAATGGGTGTGGTCGTTCGAGAGGCTGGGCTCCTTCGCCGTCGCCACCTCGAAAAGCGTCACCGTGTCGGTGGGGTTCTTCAGGGTGTCCAGGCGGCGGAACGACTCGGTCACCCCGCCGAAAGGGCCCACCAGATCGACCATCACGTACTCGTTGGGGATGTAGCTTGAGGCAAACTGGGCCACCCGTGCCTTGCGCTGGGGGTCCGAGGGACAAGCCCGGATCGCGTCGACGTTCCCGACGTAGGGTCGCAGCGTGAAGATCCACGACCGGTTGGTGGCCGACGTGCCGTGGGTCGTCTCGGGGAAGTAGCCCCCATGGTCGTCGGCGTACATCTGGATCCCCAGCCCGAGTTGGTGCAGGCCCGACAGGCAGGAAGCCGACCGGGCCTTCGCCTGCGCCTTCGCCAGGGCCGGCAACAGAAGTCCGGCGAGGATCGCGATGATGGCGATCACCACCAACAATTCGATCAGGGTGAACCCCCGTCGCCGCCCATGGAGACCCAAGATTTGCAAATCAATTGCAATTAATCACCCCCCGAACCCTCGCCGCAACCAAAAACGAGCCCTCTTCCCCCTCCTAACCCCAATAGGATGACAGGTTCAATGTCAGTCTCCCGACGACCTGATTGCGATAGAGTGACAGGTTCAAAGTCGTCCCTCCTGAACAGGGTGACAGGTTCTTTGGCGATGAGTGGCGCAGCCCGATGGTTGCAGGGCCCCCTGTGGACAGCCGTCGGGCGGGCCCCGGGGAGCATCGGGTGGACGGCCGCCAGGAAACCGACGATCGGGCTTCCGATGGAGGGGGTGGGAGATTAGCCTCTTGTCACCCGGTCAGACCCGGGGTCTTCACCGCCATGAACCCACCGTCGCGTCGATTCATCACCACCGCCGAGGCCCTGCAGGAGGAGTTCAAGGGGAGGACCAACTTCTGGCTTTGCCGGCCGGAGATCACCGACGCCCGGGATCTGCAGTTGTGCCGGGCGGTCCTGCCGTCCGGGGAGGGGCACCCCTTCCACACCCATCCCGAGCTGGAGGAGATCATCTACGTGCTGGAAGGCGTCGTGGAGCAGTGGGTGGAGACCGAGCGGCGCATGCTGCAGGCCGGCGAGGTGGCCCACATCCCGGCAGGCATCGTGCATGCGACCTTCAATCCGACGGCCTCCGACGCGGTGATCCTGGCGATCCTGTCCCCTGCCAAGGCAGTGGGGCCGTTTCTGGTCGATGTGAGCGCCGAGGAGCCCTGGAAATCCCTGCGGCCGAGGGCCTGAACGGGTATTCCGCGCTCGGCGGAGTGGTGGCGGTTCAGCGTTCCAGGAGGGTGATCCGGGGCGGGGGGCGACGGCTCAGCGGATTGTCGAGCATGTCGGACGATTCGGTCGCCTGTCGCCAGGATCGGATGTCCTCGAGGGCGGCGGTCAAGTCGAGTCGCCGATGGGGATTGGGGTAGCGGGCGAGGTTGGCCGCGGCGAGATCGAACAGCGCGATGGCGGGCCTCAGGCGCCCTTTCTGGAGGTGGACGAAGGCCCCGGCCCACTGGATGAGTCCCTTGTGGAAGGCGTAGTCCGCGCCGGTCTTGCCTTCGGCAAGCCAGAGTTCCTCGAGGACGTCATGGGCCTCGAAGTAGAGGCCTTGGTTGAAGCATCGGAAGAACCCGAGGTAATGGCGCGGGAGGTCTTCGTTGCCGTTTGCGGGCAGGTCGGCCATCAGGGCGGCTATTCTGGGGCTCTTGTGGCTCATGAGTCGGTTGGAGTGGCCCCGGGAACGGGCCGATGCGGCGGCCCGGTCCATGGGGACTTCCCGGCGGACGCCTCCGGAGGCTGGGGCCGGGCGGTGACCCTGCCAAGCCCGACGGGCGTCCTGGAGAGGTGCGCGGACGGGGGGCTTGCGCGGTGCCCCGCCGTCACAAAGACCCCGCCTCGGCGCTTTCCAAGCGGCCGCATCAGGTCGATCCTCCGATCGAGGATCCGTCCCGGATGAACCTAGAGCCGCATGCCCCGATTCCCCGATTCCGGGAGTCCGACGCCCACCGGCGGACCACCGCCGGGCTCGACCGTTGGGCGGAACGGGCCGTCGCCGTCGTGGCGTGGAGCCTCGGGCTCGCCCTGCTGCTGCTCGTGGGCATCCTGGTGGTGGACGCGTTGGCGGCCCAGTCGATGACCGGTCCGGAACCGATGCCGGGGACCGCTCGCAGGGTGCCCCTTGCAGGGGCAGCGCTGAAGGACGCGGCGATACACGCGATCCTGGGGTGCCTCGTCCTTCTCCCGGCCGGTGTCCTCACGGGCTTGTTCCTGGCCGAATACGCCCCGCCCGGTGGTCGGGCTCCCGGAATGTTGCGGTGGGCCATCAGGGCGCTGGCCGGGGTGCCTGGCGTGGTCGTCGGGCTGTTCGGCGTGTTCGCTCCCGGCATCGGGGGGGAATCCTGGCTGGGCCGGTGGGCGGGTGACCCCCCCTTCGGAACGGCCGGGATCTGGGTCCCGATGGCGCTCGCCTTGATGGCTCTTCCGCCGGCGGTGACGGCGACCGAGCAGGCATTCCGGGGCCTTCCCCAGTCCTGGCGCGCATCGGGGTTTGCCCTCGGTGCGACCCGCCTCCAGGGGATCGTCCATCTGTTGCTGCCCGGGGCCCTGCCGGGCATCGCAGGCGGGGTGCTCGTTGCCCTCGGCCGGATCGTGGGTGCCGTGACGCCGATGCTGCTGCTCTGGGCCGCCACGCTTCCGCCGGAGACCGGCGCAGTCGCGGCCCTGGCGAACCGGATGCCGGGTCCCTCCGTCGATGGGATGGCCGCCGCCGACCGCCGGACCCTGCTCGCGGGGCTTTGGTTCCTCGCGGTGGGTTGCGGGATCCTGAATGCGGTCGCCGCCGGGTTGAGGGAACGGCGTGGCCCGTCCCCGGTCGATCAAGGCTGGGTCCCTGACCGCCCATGAATGACGAACCGTTTCCGAACCCGCCCGCCCTTCCGAACCCGCCCGCGGGCGTCGAATTCTCCGACCTGTCCCTGAGGCACGGGGCGGTGCAGGTGCTGCGGGGCATCAGCCTGAGGGTCCCGGAGCGGCGGATCACCGCCCTGATCGGGCCGTCGGATTGCGGCAAGTCCACGCTGCTCCGCTGCGTCAACCGCATGGTCGACCTCGTCGATGACCTGCGGCTCTCCGGCCGGTGTCTGGTGGGCGGTGTCGATGTCCGCGACCCGGCCCTGGACGTCGGCGAATTGCGCCGGACGGTGGGATTCGTCCCGGGAGACCCCGGGCGGTGGCCCGGGTCGATCTTCGACCATGTGGCCCTTGGTCTGAAGATCGCCGGATGCACCGGTTCCGAGCTGGGGGACCGCGTGGCCTTGGCCCTCCAGAGGGCGGCGCTCTGGCACGAGGTGAACGACCGGTTGACCGAGCCCGCGCAGGACCTCCCGCCGGGCTTGTATCGACGCCTGACCCTGGCCCGCGCCCTCGCGGTCGGGCCGGAGGTGCTGCTGCTGGACGACCCGACCCTCGGGCTCGACCCGGTCGAGGCGGCCAGCCTCGAGGACCTGATCCGCGACCTGCGGCAGGACCACACGATCCTCCTGACCACCCACCACCTTTCCCTCGCCGCGCGGATTTCGGACCGCACGGCATTCCTCGATCGGGGCGAACTCCTCGAGACCGACGAGACAGGCCGCCTGTTCTCCCGACCCCGGGATCCCCGAACCGAGCGGTTCATCACCGGGCGACGTGATTGAATCCCCATGGCTCCTAGACCTTGTCGATCATCCGCGTGCGCCCCTCGCGAGGCCTCGTCCCATGTGCCGCTGCCGCAATCGCGGCAACCTCTCCTCGGCCGCCTTCCGGCTCATCGGCATCCCTTCTCTTGGCCGGCGTCACCGTTTTTGGGTCAACGACCTCATCCTCCACCGCCAAGCCAATCCCACCGGGTGTCAAACGTTTCGAGGCAACCGGCCCCGTCCTCCTTCCATGGATTCCGTCGTTTCCAAAGGCGCGGCGTCGCGGCCCAATGGGCGGGTGACTCCGCTCGAGCCGGACATCGCCCGCCTCAAGGACCAGTTGCTGCGCATGGCGGCGATGGCCGAGAGCCTGGTCGTGAGGGCGGTCCGAGCGCTGGTCGAACGCGATGATGAACTGGCCCGCCGTGTGGCCGACGGCGACGAGCCGCTGGACCAACTCGAGATGGAACTCGACGCGGCCGCCGTGGCGCTGCTGACGAAGGCGCCCCTGGCGGGCCAACTGCGGCTCATCACGGTCGCCATCAAGGTGACCCGGGATCTGGAGCGCATCGGCGACGAGTCCACCACCATCGCCCGCCGGGCCCTGAAGCTGGGCCGTGAACCGCAGCTCAAGCCCTACGAGGACATCCCCAGGATGTCCCGCATGGCCGCCGAGATGCTCCGCGACGCCCTGGATGCCTTCGTCCACGGCGACACGGCCAAGGCCCGGGCCGTCGTCCCACGGGACAAGGACGTCGACGCCCTGAACCGCGCCCTCCACCGGGAGTTGACCGACCTGATGACCGGCGATCCCGCGCGCATCGGCCGATGCCTGCACCTGATGACCATCAGCAAGGCCCTCGAGCGCATCGCCGACCACGCCAAGAACATCGCCGAGGAGGCGGTGTACCTGTACGAGGCCCGCGACATCCGCCACCCCGACGCCGCACCCCCCGCCGAAGCCCTCCGCCCGGCCAGCCCGCCGTGAGCCTCCGAGCATCGTTGACCGGGTGGATCGGTCTGCCTACGGTGACTTGGCTGTCACCGGAACGTGGGCCCTGACGTACCTCAGTCGGGGCTTTTTGCTGTCCACGGTGGGCGTTCATCCATGGCAAATGTGATTCTCGTCGGCGCCCAGTGGGGCGACGAAGGCAAGGGCAAGATCATCGACGTGCTGACCGAGCAGTCGGAGGTCGTGGTCCGCACGCAAGGTGGCAACAACGCGGGCCACACGGTCTTCGTGGGCAAGGACAAGTACGTCCTGCACCTGATCCCCAGCGGCATCCTCCGGCCCGACAAGGTGTGCGTGATCGGCAACGGCGTGGTCATGGACCCCGTGGGCCTGGTGAAGGAACTCGACGGCCTGGCCAAGCTGGGCGTGTCGGTGACGCCCGACAATTTCCGCATCTCCGAGACGGCGCACGTGGTGTTCCCGTGGCACCGCGAGCTCGACGGGGCCCGCGAGGCCCAGAAGGGCGACCACAAGATCGGCACCACCAAGCGCGGCATCGGCCCGACCTACGGCGACAAGGTGGCCCGCGTGGGTTTCCGCGTGCTCGACCTCGTCCACCGGGAGCGGTTCCCGGTGCTGCTGCGCGCGCGCCTGGCCGAGAACAACGCGGTGATCCAGTCCCTCGGCGGCACTCCGCTCGACTACGATCAGGTGCTGGCCGAGTCCACAGCCGCCGCCGATCGCCTGCGACCCTTCGTCATCAACACCGTGGTGTACCTGCATGAGGTGACCCAGCGGGGTGGCAACATCCTGTTCGAGGGCGCCCAGGGCACCTTCCTCGACATCGACCATGGCACCTATCCGTTCGTGACCTCGTCGAACACCACGTCGGGCGGCGCCTGCACGGGGTCGGGAGTGCCGCCGAACCGCATGGACAAGGTCATCGGCGTGCTCAAGGCCTACACCACCCGCGTCGGCGGCGGTCCGCTGCCGACCGAGAGCGCCGAGGTGAGCGACCTGCTGCATGGCATGGGCCGCGAGTTCGGCTCAACCACGGGACGGGCCCGCCGCTGCGGCTGGTTCGACGCCGTGGCCACCCGCCACGCCACGATGGTCAACGGCATCGATGAACTGGCCATCACCAACATCGATGGCCTGGATTCGCTGAAGACCCTCCAGGTGTGCGTGGCCTACCGCGCCGATGGCCAGACCCTGCGTCATTTCCCGGCCGACCACGAGGTGCTGTCCCGCTGCGAGCCGGTGTACGAGACCTTCCCCGGTTGGGAGACCTCCACCGAGCAGGCCACCCGCTGGGAGGACCTGCCGGTGAACTGCCGCAACTACCTGCTGGCCATCTCGCAGATGACGGGTGCGCGCCTGACCATCGCCAGTGTTGGCCCGGCCCGTGCGCAGACCCTCTTCGTCTGAGGAATCCTCCGTGAGCGCCGAGCCCAAGCTGTCCGCCGCAGCCCAGGCCAACTTGCCGACGCACGTGGCCGTCATCATGGACGGCAACGGCCGGTGGGCGAAGCAGCGCGGGTTGCCGCGGGTGGAAGGGCACCGCAATGGCGTGGAGTCCGTGCGCACCATCGTCCGCTCGGCCGGCGAACTGGGCATCAAGTACCTCACGCTCTACGCCTTCTCGGTGGAGAACTGGAACCGTCCCAAGGATGAGGTAGATACGCTCATGAAGTATTTGGCCCGCTTCCTGAAGAACGAGATCGGGGAACTGAACCGCAACAACGTTCGGCTCGAGGCCATCGGGCAGATATGGAAGCTCCCGGAGGCCGTGCAGGAGCAGTTGGCCAAGACCCGCGCCGCCCTGGCCAAGAACAATGGCCTGACGCTCATTTTGGCCCTGAGCTACGGGGGGCGCACCGAGCTCATCGAAGCCACGCGGGCCATCGCCGAGAAGGTGAAGTCGGGCGCGCTGGACCCGGCCGAGATCAACGAGCGGGTGGTGTCGGAGCACCTGTACACCCGCCATTGGCCCGATCCCGACCTGATGATCCGCACCAGCGGGGAGATGCGCATCAGCAACTTCCTGCTCTGGCAGCTCAGCTACGCCGAGTTCGTCATCACCCAGACGCTCTGGCCCGAATTCCGCAAGGCACACCTGTGCGAGGCCCTCGAGGAATACGCCCGCCGGCACCGCCGCTTCGGCGGGGTGTGACGGTGCGGTGGGGGGCCATGGTTCCCGAGCCTACCGCTTCGGGCGGTCAGGCCGAGGGCAGCGCAGCAGCAACGGGCGGGCGTCCTGCGGGTTGGATTTGCGCGGGTAGCCGTTGTTGTCGACCAGCAGCCAGACGTTGTCGGCATCCACGCTGAGTCCCTCGAAGAACCCGTACGGCAGCAGGTGCTGGTAGGCGTACTTCGGGTCCATCTCGATGGAGAAGTAGCTGAGGCACAGGCGCACGGCATGGGTCTTCGGGTCGATGCACAGGATGCGCCGATGCTCCCGGCACAGCGCCCAGAGTTCGCCGCCAAACCAGCAGAGGTCGGTGTAGTGGATGTCGTCGCCGGAGGCCCCGGGCGGACGCGGTTGGAAATCACCCACCACCCGGAGGGTCTTGCGATCGACCTCGAGGATGCGGCCGGTGTCGCGCTCGTTGGCCACATAGAGGAACCGGTCGCCCACGGCGACGCCCTCGAAGGAAGCGTTGCGGTCGGTCTTGCTGAACCAGCGGGATGCCGGGGACCAGTCGATGGGCAGGCGCTCCAGCGGCTTGCCGGGGCCAGGTTGGCGGAGAATCCAGCGCAGGTGCTCCTCACTGAGGTAGAGGGCCCCGTCGGTGTCGATGCCGATGCCCTCCACATCCCAGGGCAGGTCCCGGCCCGGGGTCAGCGGCTCGAACTGCGCCGGAGACAGGCCCGCATAGGGCACCAGTACGGCCTCGGTGCCCGACTTGGGAAAGCGGATCTCGAACAGGCCCGTCTCCTTGTCGTTGACGGTCAACAACCGGCCGTCGGGCAGGCGAACCAACCCGGAGGCGTCGAAGCGGGCCGCGCTCGGGGTGAGGGTCCACGACTCGGCGACGCCCAGGGACTGGGTGAGGGTCGTGGAACCGGCCGGGTGGCTTGGGGAGGAGGTGCAGCCGGCCCAAAGGCCCGCCATCAAGCCGATCAGGGTGAGGATCCGTTTCAACGATCCAAGGATAGTGCAGATCGCGTCGTCAGCGGGAGGAAAACCCGTTTACAGGACGGCGATCGCCGGTAGGATGTCGCGGATAGGTCATCCATCCGTCACATGACGCATTCCCTACCCACGTCCGGAACGGAAAACGGGATCCTCCACCGGTCCTCATTGTATCGGGAGTTCCTCGCCGAGAAGGAGGAGATCCTGAAGCACAAGTGGATCGAGTCGGAGAAGGCAGGTCACGACATCGGGTTCGAGGCGGCCCTGGTCGACTGGATCACCAAGCATCGCTCCAGTTGGCGGCGCTCGCGGACCTCGTCCAACACCTTCTGACCCGGACCGGCCGCCTCGCTCCAGAGCCTCCCGAGCCTCCCGCAGGATCCACAGTCTCCTAGGGGGCGAATCCCGCGGGGGCCGACCGGGGCAAGGTCTCAGGCCGGCACGCGACCCACCCATCCTCCACTTCCCCGATGACCACCCCGCTGCTCGACGCCCCGGCCCTCCGGCGCACCCTCGGGCGCATGGCCCGCGAGATCGCCGCCGCCAATCCGGGCACCGGGACGCCGGTGTTGGTTGGAATCCAGCGGGGCGGGGTGCCCGTCGCCCGGCGCCTCGCCGCCGACCTCGCGGGCATCCTGGGGCGCCCGGTCGCCTGCGGTTCCCTTGACGTGACGTTCTACCGCGACGACCTCGACCAGCGCGCGGCGCCGACGGTCCACCCGACCGAGATCCCGGGCGACATCCAGGGCCGGACGGTCGTGCTGGTGGACGACGTCTTCTTCACCGGGCGCACCATCCGTGCGGCGATGGACGCGCTCCACGAGTTCGGGCGACCGAGCCGCGTCCAGTTGGCGGTGGTGATCGACCGGGGCCACCGGCAGTTGCCCATACGGCCCGACGTGGTGGGGCAGGAGTTGTTCACGACGTTGTGCCAGTCGGTGCTGGTCCGCTGCGCCGCCGGCGGCGAGGGGACCGATGACGGGGTGTTCCTGCGGGAGTCACCGCCCGCCGCCTCCTCGAAGACGCCGGCCACCGCGGTTTCCCTTTCCCACGCGTCATGACCTGGAATCGCAAACACCTGCTCGATCTGCAGAGCCTCCGGGCGGAGGAGATCGTCCACCTGCTCGACACGGCCCGGGAGTTCAAGGCCGTGGGCGAGCGGTCCATCAAGAAGGTGCCCGCGCTGCGCGGCAAGACGGTGGTGAACCTCTTCGTCGAGCCGAGCACGCGCACGCGCATCAGCTTCGAATTGGCGGCGCTGCGCCTGAGTGCGGATGTGATCAATTTCTCGGCCGAGGCCAGTTCGCTGAAGAAGGGCGAGACGCTCAAGGACACGGCCCGGAACCTCGAGGCGCTCAACGCCGACATCATCATCCTGCGTCATGGGGCCAGCGGGGCGCCGCATTTCCTGTCGCGGTTCCTGGGGGCCCATGTGCTCAATGCGGGCGATGGCGCCCACGAGCATCCGACCCAGGGGTTGCTGGATGTGTTCACCATCCGCGAGAAGAAGGGGCGGGTTGAGGGGCTGAACGTGACCATCCTGGGCGACATCCTCTACAGCCGGGTGGCGCGTTCGAACCTCTGGGCGCTCACCAAGCTTGGGGCTCATGTGACCTTGTGCGGTCCGCCGACCCTGGTGCCCAAGGCCTTCGAGTCGTTCGCTCCCAACGTGCGGGTGACCTGGAACGTCGAGGAGGCGTTGCGGGGGGCCGATGTCATCAATCTGTTGCGCATCCAGCACGAGCGGCAGCGTGCGTCGATGTTCCCGAGCACCGGCGAGTATGCCGCGCTTTTCGGGCTGAATCCGGCGCGCATGGCCCTGGTGAAGCCCGACGCGCTCATCATGCATCCCGGCCCCATCAACCGGGGCGTGGAGATCGCCAGCGCCATCGCCGACGGGCCGCAGTCGGTGATCCTCGAGCAGGTGACCAACGGCTTGGCCGTGCGCATGGCCGCCCTCTACCTCGTCCACGGCGGCCGATCGCTGCAGGTGGCCGGTTGAGTGGGTGGGCTCCGCGGGACCAGTCCGCGCTCGCAGGGAACGTTGGGACCAGCGGGACGTTCGCGCTATCGCGCGAGGGGGGGAGCAGGATGTCGACGTTCCTACGCTCGCCGCGGACCGATCCCGCTCCGCTGCGGTTTTGGGTGGGCTCCGCGGGCTCGGTGCTGCGCGAGATCCAATCCCGGTTCCTCTCAAAACCGGCTTGGCCGGGGGCGATTCCGGGTTCAACGTCAGCGCGTCTTCCATGAAAACCGTGTCGCGACTTCTCCTGTTGTTCTCCACCCTGTGGCTTCGTGCCGCAGCACCTGCCATCGATTTTGAAGGGTCCTGGTCCCTCGCCGAACTGGAGACGGAGCAGGGACCGCTGCCCGAGGAGACGCGCAAGTCGCTGGTGTTTGCGATCTCGGGTGGGAAGTACACGCTGGAGGCGGGGGGGCAGATGGTGGCCAAGGGGAAGTTCGAGATGGATTGGAAAGCCACACCGCCGGTCATGACCGTGACCGAGGAAGAGGGGCAGAACGTGGGCCGCGGGGTGCGGGCCATTGTCGAGAAGACGGCGACCGGGTGGAGGGCCTGCTATTCGCTGGATTCGGCCGACTTGCCGAAGGCGTTCAAGGTGGGCGATGGCGGCGGCATCCTGGTGGCGCGCTACGAGCGCAAGGGCGGTGCGCGTCCGCGGCCGCTCCGTGCGCTGCTCATCACCGGCGGGTGCTGCCATGAGTACGATGCGCAGGCGGTGACGCTGATGCAGGGGATCTCGAAGCGCGCGAACGTGGAGTTCACGCTGGTGCGCGACCAGGGAGCCGACGGCACCCAGCACAAGGTGAGCGCCTACCAGAAGGCCGACTGGGCCTCGGGCTACGATGTGGTGCTGCACAACGAGTGCTACGCCGACGAGACGGACCCGGCCTGGCTGGAGGGGATCGTGGCCCCTCACCGCGCCGGCACCCCGGCGGTGGTGATCCACTGCGCGATGCACTGCTACCGCGCACCGACCAACGAGTGGTTCCGCTTCGTGGGCGTGACGAGTCGCTCGCACGGGTCGCACTTCGCCTATCCGATGACCAATGTGAAGCCGGAGCATCCGGTCATGAAGGGCTTCCCGGCGGTCTGGCAGACGCCGAAGGAGGAGCTCTACATCATCGAGAAGGTGGAGAAGGAGGCGACTCCGCTGGCCGTGGGCTACAGCCACGAGACCAAGAAGGGTGAGGCCAACGTCTGGGTGCACCAGTACGGCAAGGCCCGGGTGTTCGGCACGACCATGGGCCACTACAACAACACCATGTCGGATCCGGTGTACCTCGACCTGATCACCCGCGGCACGCTCTGGGCGACCGGCAAGCTGCAGGACGACGGTTCCCCGGCTGCGGGCTACGGTCCGGCGCAGTGATCGGCGGAGGCTGGGACAGCCTGCTCGCCCGGGTGGGTCGGGATGTCCCGCCGTGTCGCGGATCCCAGGCCGGAATTGGGGTGGAAGCCCCGGTCCGTCCTGTTTCATGGTCGGCATCGGCGGTTTTCGGGTGGCACGGACGATGCAGGCAGTCGGGGCATGACACTCGACAAACTGACCCAGAAGGCGCAGCAGGCCCTCCAGAGCGCCCAATCGACGGCCCAGGAACGTTCCCATGCGGCGTTCGACAGCGAGCACCTGGCTCTGGCCTTGGCAACACAAGCCGACGGCATCGTGCCTCCGCTGTTGGAAAACGCCGGGGTCGATCCGGCCGGATGGGTCCGTGACCTCGAGGCGGAACTGACCCGCCGGCCGACGGTGCAGGGCGGAGCCGATGCGTACCCGTCGAACGACCTCCAGGCGGCCCTGAAGGCGGCGGTGGCCGAGGCCAGGTCGCTCAAGGACGACTACGTGTCGACCGAGCACCTGTTGCTGGGACTGCTCGAGAAGGGAGGCGACAGTGTTCGCCGCATCGCCGACCGCCTGGGCCTCAAGCGCGAGGCGGTGCTCAGAGCGTTGACGGCGGTGCGCGGCAACCAGCGGGTGTCGGATGCCAATCCGGAAGACAAGTTCCAGGCGCTGGAGAAGTACGGCAAGGACCTCACGGCCCTGGCGCGCAAGGGCAAGATCGATCCGGTGATCGGCCGCGACGACGAGATCCGGCGCGTGATGCAGGTGCTGACGCGGCGCACCAAGAACAACCCGGTGCTCATCGGTGAACCCGGCGTGGGCAAGACGGCGATCGTCGAGGGCTTGGCCAAGCGCATCGTCGATGGCGATGTGCCCGAGTCGCTCAAGGACCGCCGGGTCATCGCCATGGACATCGGCGCGATGATCGCCGGTGCCAAGTACCGGGGCGAGTTCGAGGACCGCCTCAAGGCCTTCCTCAAGGAGGTCACCGCGGCCGAGGGGCGGATCATCCTCTTCATCGACGAGTTGCACACCATCGTGGGGGCGGGGGCCTCGGAGGGCGCAGCCGACGCGGCGAACATGCTCAAGCCGCAGCTGGCCCGCGGCGAACTGCGCTGCATCGGGGCCACCACGCTCGACGAGTACCGCAAGCACATCGAGAGGGACCCCGCGCTGGAGCGCCGCTTCCAGCCGGTGCAGGTGCCCGAGCCTTCGGTGGAAAGCACCATCGCGATCTTGCGCGGCCTCAAGGAGCGCTACGAGACCCACCATGGCGTGCGCATCCAGGACAGCGCGCTGGTGGCGGCGGCGACCCTCTCGCACCGCTACATCAGCGACCGGTTCCTGCCCGACAAGGCGGTGGACCTGGTGGACGAGTCGGCCTCGCGCCTGAAGATGGAGCTCGATTCCAAGCCGACCGAGCTGGACCGCCTGGATCGCCAGATCCTGCAGTTCCAGATCGAGCGCACGTCGCTGGCCAAGGAGAAGGACGAGGCCAGCCGCGAGCGCCTGCAGAAGCTCGATGCCGAATTGGCCGACCTGAAGGAGAAGTCCGGGGCGCTGTCGGCGCAGTGGCAGAACGAGAAGGCTGCCATCCATGCGGTGAGCCTGTTGCAGAGCCAGTTGGAGCAGGCCCGCCAGGAGCTGGAGCAGGCGCGTCGCAAGGGCGACCTGAACAAGGCGGCCGAGATCCAGTACGGGCGCATCCCGGGGCTGGAGCAGAAGCTCGTGGCGGTCGAGAAGCAGGCCCCCAAGGAAGGCGCACCGGCCGCACTCCTGCGCCAGGAGGTGACCGAGGAGGACATCGCCAAGGTGGTGGCCGCGTGGACGGGCATCCCGGTGCAGCGGATGCTGGAGGGCGAGCGGGCCAAGCTGGTCCGCATGGAGGAGCGCCTGGCGGCCCGCGTCGTGGGCCAGTCCGAGGCGGTGAAGGCCGTGGCCGACGCGGTGCGGCGGGCCCGCTCCGGGCTGGGCGATCCGGGCCGACCGATCGGTTCCTTCATCTTCCTGGGCCCCACCGGCGTCGGAAAGACCGAGTTGGCGCGGGCCTTGGCCGAGTTCCTCTTCGATGACGACCAGGCCATGGTGCGCATCGACATGTCCGAATACATGGAGAAGCACGCCGTGGCCCGACTGGTGGGCGCGCCTCCCGGATACGTTGGCTACGAGGAGGGCGGGCAGCTGAGCGAGGCGGTGCGCCGCCGGCCCTACTCGGTGGTGCTCTTCGACGAGATCGAGAAGGCCCATCACGATGTGTTCAACCTGCTGTTGCAGGTGCTCGACGACGGGCGTCTCACCGACGGCCAGGGCCGGACTGTGGACTTCAAGAACACGGTGGTGATCCTGACCTCCAACATCGGGTCGTCCATCATCCAGGAGTATTTCCTGGATGCAAAGAACACCCCGGCGGCCCGACAGACCATGCAGGACAAGGTGCTGGCCGAGCTGCGGCGTCATTTCCGGCCGGAGTTCCTGAACCGGGTGGACGACACCATCCTCTTCCACAGCCTCGACGAGTCCCACCTGGGACGCATCGTGGACATCCAGTTGGATCAGGTGATCCGGCGGGTGGCGGGCCAGCACATCCACCTGCGGGTGACCGACTCGGCCCGCAAGCGATTGGCCGAGGAAGGCTACGATCCGCAGTTCGGGGCCCGTCTGCTCAAGCGGGCGATCCAGGACCTGCTGCTCAATCCGTTGGCCCAGCGGCTTCTGGCGGGCGACTTCAAGCCGCGCGACACGGTGAACGTTTCGGCCGATGCCGCAGGCGACCTGGCGTTCACCGCACTCGAGTCGGGGCAGGCCGGACCGGCGGGGCAGGCTTGAGGGGCCTTGTGTCGGACCCGTGGACCGCGATCAGGGCTTGGGCGGGTGCTGCCCCCGGAACAACTGCTCCGGGGGCAGCCCCGTCAGCCGTTGGATGCCGTTGAGCAACCGGAACAGCGCCCAGACCATCATGCCCATGCTCGGGACGACGATCACGGGCCAACTCAGCCAGTTCATGCGGCCGAGTTGCTCGTTCCACTCCGGGGAGTTGGGCACGGCCTTCAGGAGCCACATCGCCAGGAAGAAATTGAGCGCGGAACTCAGGAGGAACGAGACCGCCAGCAGCAAGGACGAGTCGCGGAGCAGCCGATCGAACGCGCCCTCGGCATTTCGATGGCGCAGCGCCTCGGCAACCTTGGCCGTCTCCAGCACCTGGTCGTTGTAGAGCAGGGTCTTCACCAGCGGGGTCTTCGAGCGCAGCGTCAGCGGGATGCTCAGGCCGATGATCAGCGGGATGGAGGCCTCCTTGATGGCGAACCATAGCGCCGTCGCCTTCCACCATCCGAAGTGCCCGCCCAGGGACATGCCTCCGGTGGCCAGCGTGCCGGCGATGCCCAGGGTCGAGAACAGGTTCCAATGTCGGCGCTTCATCCAGTCCCAAAGGCCGTATCCGAGGGGCAGGGCCAGGGCCGCGACCAGGGCCCATAGCGGCCCGAGCCGCTGCGGTTGGCTCAGCTTGGAGAGAACGAGGCCCGGCAGGAAGACGTTGCAGGCCAGGTTCAGCAGCAGGTTCTCCTTCGCGGGGGCGCCCTTGGGGGAACCGGTGATGGGCGGATTGGATTCGGTGGCGGGCATCGCGTGGAGGCCGAACCTGTCGCGGACGCGCCCGAAAATCCAGCAGAGGATGCCGATGGGCCTGGTCGGTGGTGATGGCAGGGGCCACCAGTCGGAATGCGCTTGGCCTGCGGGCGGGCGATGCGATTCCATCGGCCGATGATGAGGCACTCGTTGAGGTGGGCGGTCGGGATGTGGTTGGCGCTCGCGCCCGCCGTGGGCCTCGGCGCGGAATCGGCGTCGGATTTGGCGCTTCGGGCCTTCTACCAGCGGCGCCTCGACGCCTCGTTCCGACTGGAGCCGACGACGGCCACGCTGTTGGGAGACCACCGCTTCGATGACCAGTTGGAGGATGTCTCGAAGGCCTCCCGGGCGCGATGGGTGGCGGAGACTCGGGCCACGCTCCAGGCGCTGCCCAAGGAGGTGGAGTATCGCGCGCTCAGTCGCGATGGGCAGATCGACTTCGAGATCCTCCGCCACGACCTCCAGGCCTCGCTCTGGCTGAGAGAGAACACGCGGCCCTTCGAGGAGGATCCCCGGGTGTACGGCAGCTATGTGAGCGACAGCGTCTATTCGCTGCTCGCCCAGTCGACGCGGCCCAAGGAGGAGAACCTCCGGAACGCCATCGCGCGCATGCGGAAGATTCCCGCCATCCTGGACGAGGCGGAGCGGACCCTGCGCCATCCACCACGGTCCATCCTCGAGACGGCGATCCGCCAGAACAAGGGGGCGACCGCGTTCTACGAGTCCGAGATCTTCGAGCTGGCCGGCCAGACGCCGCAGCGGGCCGAACTCCAGGCGGCGGCCGCACCCGTGGCGGCCCGGTTGAAACGGTATCAGGAGTTCCTGGAGAAGGAGCTCCTGCTCCGGGCCACGGGCCAATGGCGGTTGGGGCGGAAGCGATTCGCCCAGAAACTCGAGTGGGTGCTCGATGCCGGGGTCGGCGCCGACCAGGTGCTGGCCGACGCCGAGTCGGAATTCGCCCGGGTGAACGGCGAGCTGCGGGTCATCTCCCGTCAGTTGTGGAGCCGCTACTTCCCGCGCCAGCCGCTGCCGCCCGACGATGACGACGGGCGCCGCCAGTTGGTGGCCCGGGTCATCCAGGCCGTGAGCCAGGAACACGGGGCCGCCGAAGCCCTGGTCTCCGACGCGCGTGCGTCGGTCGATCGCATCAAGGCCTTCATCCGCGAACGGGACATCCTGCGGTTGCCCGAACCGGACCGCTGCCAGGTCATCGAGATGCCCGAGTTCAAGCGGGGCAACTCGCTGGCCTACATGGAGTCGGCGCCGCCGATGGATCCGGCCTCCGTGAGCTTCTATGCGGTCAGCCCGCCCCCGGCGGATTGGGGAGCCGACCGGGTGCGCAGCTTCCTCGAGGAATACAACCAGCACATGCTCCAGATCCTGACGATCCACGAGGCCTATCCGGGTCACTACGTGCAGTTGGAGTATGCCAACCGATCCACCTCGCCCATCCGACGGGTGATCCAGTCGGGCACCTTCGTCGAGGGGTGGGCCGTGTACACCGAGCAGATGATGCTCGACCAGGGCTATGCCGACGGGGATCTGCGGGTCCGGTTGATGCAGCTCAAATTCTACCTGCGGGCGGTGGTGAATGCCATCCTCGACCACCGGTTGCACTGCACCCGCATGACCGACGACCAGGCCATGAAGCTCATGGTCGAGGGCGCCTTCCAGTCGGAGGGCGAGGCCCGCCTGAAGCTGATCCGTGCCAAGCAGAGCAGCACCCAGCTCAGCACCTATTTCGTCGGCCGCATGGCCCATCACCGCCTGCGGCAGGAGATCGAGCGGGAACTCGGCGAGCGCTTCGAACTGGGCCGCTACCACGAGGCCGTGATCTCCCATGGTTCGGTGCCGCCCAAATACCTGCCGGAACTGGTACGGGCCCGATTGAAGGAGGCGCGTTGAGGCCCGGGGCTTCGCATCGGTCGTGACGATCCCCGATGCGTCGGCCGGTCCGTTTGCGGCCCTCAGCGGAGCAGCAGGGCCACCCGGGAGTGCGCGAACACCACGTCGGGGTCGCGTTGCAGGGCCTCGAAATAGCTGCGTGGAAACCCGTGGCCCTCTTCGGAGGCCACGAGCATCTGGCGAACCTGCTGGAGCAGGTGGGAGGCCTCGTCCGGGGTGGGCGGGATGCGGCGGTCCAGGGTCTCGTCGAGGGTGACGATCAGGCGCGAGAGCGGTTGCAGCCAGGCGAACCACGGGTCGCCCGAGAGCAGGCGCAGGAAGTGGTGGGGCGAGGCGATCGGTCCTACCGTGGCCTCGTAGCCGACGCGCTCGGAGTCCAGCAGGGCCTTGTGCAGGTCCAACAGGGCCTGGCGGAGATTCCGCAGGCGGGGGGCGGCATCGGACGACGGTGTCACGGTCGCGGAGAATCCGCCGGAACCGGGCCCGAGGCAAATCCCGGCCAACAGGGGGGCCGACCGGAGTCCGGGAGTCCGCCAGCGGGCTCCGGTCCCGGGGGAATTCCGTCCGGGAGCCGTTCACCGGACCCGGCGGCGCATGGCCTCCAGCACGCCGCAGGTGAAGAGCATCCCGGCCATCATGCCGGCGGTCATTCCGGCGTAGGCGATGAGGAACTGGCCTGGATGCCCAGGGCCGGCCCAGCGCAGCGCACGGGTCGCTCCCCAGTCCATGCCGCCCGCCATTGAGAGGGCCAGGGCCGCCCCGACGGCCAGTCGGGCCCGGTGGCCGGGCCATGCCAGGATGGCGTTGCGCATGAAGGGCAGGCCGGCGGCCACCATGGCGAGGGTCATCCAGGGGACCCCGGCGCCGAAGCCGAAGAATCGGTGGCCCGAGCAGCAGAGGCACACCCCCTCGCGCATCACCGGCCCGAACCCGGCGTCGGCCCACCAGCCCACCAGCATGGCGAGATTCGCCGGACCCAGCATGCCCCAGACCATCGGGCCCCACCGGGTCGAGGGGTTGGGTGCGGGCAAGGACGGTCCGGGGCGGCGCCGGTCTCCAGTCGGGTCCGGGGACGCCACCCGGGTCGATGCCCAGGCCCCGAGCAGTCCGATGCCGCCCACCGTCACCGACGCTCCCGGGCCCAGGCCTCCGAGGCCTACGAGCCACGGCACCTGGAGCACGAAGCCGGCGGGGACGATCGAGGCGATCGCGGTCCGCATGCGATCCCTGCGTCGCGGGGCCGCTCGGCCATCGTCCGGCGCGTCGAGGCCGGCGTCGACCCGCGGTGGTTCCTCCGCATGGCAGGATCCTCCGCGCCAGGCCCGCCACGCCACGACGGCGCTGCTGCCCCCCATCAGCAGGGCGGCGACCACCGGATGGAGGTGGCCGGTCGCGGCCAGCGCCATGCCCAGGCCGTTGTAGGCCACGGCGAAGCGCAGGTTGGCCTGGATGGAGTCGCGCACCCGGCGTGCCACGGACACGGCCTTCGGGATCTGCCGCAGGTCGTCCCCGCACAGCACGACCTCGGCGCTGGCCGACGCCAGCGGGGCGCCCTCGAGCAACCCGATGCCGACGTGCGCCTCCGCCAGCGCGGCCGCATCGTTGATGCCGTCGCCGACGAAGAGCACCCGATGACCCGCCGCCTGCCAGCGACGCACCTGCCCGGCCTTGTCGAGAGGTCCTAGGCCCCCGTCTAGCTGTCGCCCGCCGTCGTCGTCCGCCTGGTCGGCGAGGCTCAGGACCCCGGCGAGCGTTTCCCGGACTCGGTCGATGCGATCGCCCGACAACACCCGCGCGGACACGCCCATCCGCTCGAGGTCCTCGAGGGTCGCCGCCACAGAGGATCGGAGCCGCTCCCGGATCAGCCCCACCGCCACCGGGGAACCATTCTCCGAGGCCCAGACGCGGCTTCCGGGACCCTGCAGCCGCTCCTCCAGGCCGGGATCGGCCCCGGACTGCCAGGCCCAGTCCCTCCGGCCGATCCGCACGGTCCTCGGCGGCCCGGATCCGATGGTGACGCTGGCCTGGATCCCCTGGCCCGGCACCACCTGGAAGGCCTCCACGCGCCGCGGGCCGAGCTCCGGGTCGCCCCCGGTCAGCCGCCCCTGGAAGGCCCTGGCGATGGGGTGGTGGCTGCGCTCCTGGACCGCCGCGAGGATCGCCAGCCATCGGTGGCGGTCGGCCGCGTCGCCCCGGGTCACGAGGTCCACCAGGCTCAGGCGGGATTCGGTGAGGGTGCCGGTCTTGTCGAAGGCGGCGAGGGTGACCGAGGCCAGGCGCTCCAGGGCGCGGGCGTCCCGGACCACGAGGCCGCGGGCCGCGAGGGTGGCCATGCCCTGCCACAGGCCCAGGGGCGTCGCCAGGCCCAGCGCGCACGGGCAGGCCACCAGCAGCACCGACAGTCCGTTGAAGAGGCCGCCCGCCCAGTCGCCCCGCAGACCGGCCCAGAGGAAGGCGCCCACGGCCGTGGCGATCACCACGGGCAGGAAGAGCCGGGCCAACCGGTCGGCCTGCGCCTGCGCCTGGCTGGTCCCCAGGGTCGCCCGGGCCTCGTTCACGCGGCGGATGAGCGCGTCGAGGCCGCGGGTCTGGCCGGAGCCGCCGCTGCGCACCACCAACTCGGCGTCCACGCTGAAGCCCCCGGCCATCACCGCATCACCCACCCGCCGGACCACCGGCTCGGGTTCACCGGTGAGCGGGGTCTCGCGCACGAAGCCCTCGCCCCGGACCACCACGCCGTCGACCGGGATGGGCTCCCCGGGAAGGACCCGCACCAGGTCGCCGGCGACGATCTCCTGCACGGGCACGCGACCCTCCGGCGGTCCGATGCGCAGGGCGGTCGAGAACGTCTCGTCGAGCCGTCGCGTCTCCGCCAGCGCCTGTTCCCGGGCCCGGGCCGTCAGGGCCTTTCCGGCGCTGTACACCGTGAGCAGGACCGCCACGACCTCGTAGTAGACCGGCCCCGAGCCCCGCAGGGTCGACTGGAGGGAGGCCCCGAAGGCCCCGAGGACGCTCGAAAGGAAGAGCAGCTCGAGCCCGAGGGTCCGGCGGCAGGCGCAGTCCCAGGCGGCCCGCAGCAGCGGGGGGCCCAGCAGCCCGAGCACCCCGAGCGTCAGGGCGACGAGAATCCCGTGCAGGGCGTGACGCACGATCCCATCGGGCTCCGACAGGTTGAGGGCGAACCCGAGCAGCATGGCTTGGCTGGCGGCCACCGCGCCGAGCACGATCCGGAAAAGACCCCGGCCCCGGGCGGGGGTGTCGGCCCCGTCGGCGGGATCCATCGGGGGGCGCTCGCCCAGCAGGCGGCAGCCGTAGCAGCAGAAGCGGCGGTCCACCCCGGGATCCCCGGCGTCGGAACCCGGGGGCAGGGGACCCTGGCAGTGGGCGCAAAGGTCCTGCCGCTGCGGGGTCCGGGGGGCGGTCATGGCAGGCGGGAGCGGTGGCTATGGCGTCGCATCGGCGGGGCGCACGGGATGGAAGGTCAACGGCCCCGGCAGCAGCCGCCGCAGCAGGTCCGACTTCCGATCCGCGGCGGCAAGTTCCTCGTCGATGGTGCCACGCGCGACCACCTGGAGTTCGATGCTCCCGCCTGCGGGGCGGGCCGAGACCGAGTCCACCGCCCGGAGATGGCGTCGATCCAGCCCATCGGCCGTCCGCAGGCAGGCGGCCATCCAGGCGACTCTGGCCTGGTCGCCCGCCGGCAGGCCCTGGAGGTCTTCGTGGTCCGGGTCGGGCAGGGCCTTGCGATGGTACCGGGCCACGGCCGCCACGCAGCGCACCTCGACGGGACTCAGCGACTCCCAGGTCGATTCCCGTATCATCCGCGCCGAGGCCTTGTGATGGCCCTTGCCGTCCGGCCCGCTGACCGACCAACCGATGTCGTGGAGCAGGGCGGCGCATTCGAGGAGTCCGCGTTCGTGCGCTCCCTGCCCATGGATGGGTCGAAGCGCGTCGTGCAGCTCCAGCGCCAGCCGGGCCACCTGGCGTGGGTGTTCGGGCTCCCGCTCGTGGCGGGCCAGGAGCGTCTCGGTCTCCTGCTGCAATGGCGTGGTGCTGCGGTTCATGCCCGGAGACCCCGATGGAATCGCACCCGGACCAGGTTGTCTGCCCCGGAATGAGGGGCCGGATGAGGGCCGCTTCGACGGGCCCGGACCGGGGCGGGTCGACCGCGCTGGGGATCGTGGAATTGGCGGATTTTGCGCTTCCGCCCGCACCGGACCACCGCGACCCTCGAGGCCCCATGGAGACACCCGACCAGTGGCGCGAACTCTTCCGCATGCAGAAGGCCCTCAACGCCCGCATCGGCGTCCACACCGACGCGATGACCGAGGCCGAGAAGACCCAGTGGATCCTGAACTACACCAGGGCCCTCTCCCAGGAACTGGCCGAATTGACCGACAGCGTGCCCTGGAAGTGGTGGGCCAAGTACCAGAAGTTCGACGAGCAGAATGCCCGGGTCGAGGTGGTGGATTGCCTGCACTTCCTCATCAGCATGGCCCAGGTGCTCGGCATGAGCGCCGACGACGTGTTCGCCGCCTACGTCAAGAAGAACGAGGTGAACCTCAAGCGGCAGGACTCCGGCTACCAGGCCAAGGACGCCGACGATTCGCGCCACATCTGATCGGGTCGGCGGGAGTGGTTCCGATGCCGCCGTGACGCGTCCCACCGAGGGTGGGATGGCCTCCGCCCAGCGCGGCGGTCGAACTCAATGGCCGGCGAACCCGAGGTCGCATTGGACACCGGGCCTGGGCTGTGGCAGAGACTGCGTGGCGCCCGACCCAGCGCCGGTCGACGCTCCCCACCTGGAATCGGCCGTCCCGTCCGACCCAACCGAACCCAGACCCCTTCCCATGCCCCTGTCCAAGCCTCCCCTTGCCGAGAAGCTCACCCGCCGCATCCCGGCCAGCCAGCGTCCCGACCTGGCGGGCGTGCTCATCCCGGAAGCCGATCTGCAGCGGCGCATCGCCCTGATGGGCCGGGCCATCGCCCGCGACTACGCCGGCAAGGACGTCCTGGTGGTCTCGCTGCTGAGCGGCACGGTGCTGTTCCTGGCCGACCTCCTGCGCCGGTTGCCCTTCCCGTTGCGGGTCGATTTCCTCGGTGTCTCGAGCTATGGCCTGGGAACCGAGTCCGGCAACCTCGTGTTCAACAAGGAACTCAAGCTCGACGTCTGCGGGGCCCATGTGCTGGTCGTCGACGACATCCTCGACACGGGCAAGACCCTGCGGGCGGTGACCGAGAAGATCTCGGCATTGAAGCCGGCCTCCATCCGCACCTGCGTGCTGCTGGACAAGAAGGACCGGCGGGTGGGCAGCTTCGAGGCCGACTACGTGGGCTTCCGCATCCCCAACCTGTTCGTCGTGGGCTACGGCCTGGATTTCGCGGAGCGCTACCGCAACCTGCCCTTCGTGGGGGTGCTCAAGCCCGAGGTGTACGCCCCGAAGCCGGCCCCGAAGCCGGGCCCGGCGTCCGCACGGAAATCCGCCGCATGACCATCCCCGTGACGTTCTGGTCGTATTTCGCCGAGTTGGCCGGCCGTCCCGAGACCTCGGTCGAGCTGCCCCAGGGCGCCACGGTGGGGGCGTTGCTGGAGCGGGTCTACGTCGACCACCCGGCCCTGGCGGGCCTGAGGCGCTCCACCCTGGTCGCCGTCGGGGTCGAGTACCAGGACGACACCCACGTGCTGTCGGCGGGCGATCGGGTCTCCCTCTTCCCACCGGTCCAAGGCGGATGAAACGATCCCTCCTCATCACCACCGACCCGATCGACGAGGCGGCCCTGATCGCCGTCCGCAGCCTGTCGGCAGGCATGGGCGCGGTCGTGGCGTTCTCCGGCGTGGTCCGGGGCCGGGAGGGGGATGCGTCCCTTGCCGCCCTCGACTACACCTGCTTCGTCCCCATGGCCGAGTACCAGTTCCACCGGCTCTTCGACCGGTTGGCCGGGCGGGGGACGATCGAATCGGTGCGTCTGGTCCACCGGATCGGCCGGGTGGCGGTGGGCGAGGCTTCGCTCTGGGTCGAGGTGGTCGCAGCCCATCGCGCCGAGGCCTTCGAGGCCTGCCAGTGGCTCATCGACGAGATGAAGCGGGTGGTGCCGATCTGGAAGAGGGCCGTGCCGGCGTCGGCCTCCGACGAGCCGTCCGCCCCCGCCGGGCCGGCCCCGGCTCCCGTTCCGTCGACCCCGTCAGATCCGAACCCAGCGCCCTGAGCGGCTGGAGCGCAGCACCGCCTCGCACAAGCGCACCTCGTGGTGGCCGTCCTCGGCCGTGGCGAAGAGCACGGGCGTCTTGCGTCCGCTGGCGATGTGCCCGTAGACGGCCCGGTAGTGCATCTTGTGGCTGTCGGGGAAGCCCTCGGGATGTCCGCCCGGCGTGTCGGTGAACCCGGCCACGTCCTCCAGGAAGCCCGGAGTGCCCCGCTGGAGGATCTCGTTCGGCCCGTCGCGCCGGCCGACGAGGATCTCGTTGGGCTGCTGGAAGTCCCAGCGGACGCTGCCCCGGGTGCCGTAGATGCCCAGGGACAGGCTGCACTTCCACCCGGCGGCCACCTGCGAGATCGACGCGTTGGCGTGCACGCCGTCGGCGAACCCGTGGTCGGACCGTCCGAAGCGCAGCAGCAGGCTGCCGAAATCCTCGGTGTCGACCGTGTAGGGAATCCGGGAATCCGGGCCCGCCTTGGCGAAGGTCTGGATCGGCCCCCGGGGCCGGTACCGGGTCTTGTGGAAGGTCTCGAGGTGGGCGAAGACCCGTTCGGCCCGGCTTCCGAGGATGAACGAGACGGCGTCGATCCAATGGGTGCCGATGTCGCCGACCGCCCGCAGTTTGCCCCCCTCCGAGGCGAGCAGACGCCAGTTGAAGTCGGTGTCGTGCAACAGCCAGTCCTGAAAGAAGTGCCCCTGCACATGGATGACCCGGCCGAGATCGCCGCGGGCGACCATGGCCCGCATCTGCAGGACCGCCGGGAAGAACCGGCACATGTAGTTCACGGCGAACACGGGGGCGGCGGGTTTCCTCACGGCCGCGACCACGCGGGCCGTCTCCTTGGAATCCATGCCCAACGGCTTCTCGCACACCACGTGCTTGCCGGCCTTGAGGGCCTGCAGCGCCTGCGCCACGTGCACCTTGTTGGGCGAGGTGATATGCACAACGTCCACCTGCGGTGAGCGGACCAGTGCCTCCGCGTCATGGTCGCCGAACACGTCGGGGATCCCCCACCGGGCGGCGCAGTCGCGGGCCGAGGCGGTCGATCCGCAGACGGCCGTGACCTGGACCCCGAGGCGCTTGAGGGCCTCGATGTGAACGGGACCGATGAAGCCGGTGCCGATGACGCCGGCGCGGAGGGTGTGCAGGGGGATCATGACGAGCGTTGGGACGGAGGGTGGGGGGGATTCGGGTCGGCTTCGGAGAGTCGGGAAAGGTCGTCATCCAAGGCAAGCCCCGCCGGGCGATCCATCTCCAGGGAGTCCATCCAGTCCCGGATCGGTGTCCCTATTCATGAAGAATCCGCCACCGGAATGTAATACTATTATGCATTTGACCATCTTCCGAGGTTTGTTATCACTCGTTCGTCCGTTTGGAACATGAAGTGTCGGCGTCACGTTGACGGTTTGTGGAGGTAGCGTTAGTCCATTCCCCGCAATTGAAGTCTGCTGGTGCAGTTTCCCTCACTCGGTTGAAGAGCGGCCAAAAGTCGTATGGATAACAATTCCCGTTTGTTTGTGGGAAACCTGTCCTACCAGACGCAGGAACGTGACCTCCAGGATCACTTTTCGGCGGCCGGTGTGGTCACCAATGTGAACCTGATGCTCGACCGGGTGACCGGCAAGTCCCGCGGTTTCGCCTTCGTGGAGTTTTCCACTCCCGATGAGGCCAACCGCGCCGTGGAGATGTTCCACGGCAAGGACCTGGGCGGCCGTGCGCTGACCGTCAACATCGCCCGTCCCCGCGAGGAGCGCCCGCCCGGTGGCGGCGGCGGTGGCGGCTACCGCGGTGGTGGCGGTGGCGGCGGTGGCGGCTACCGAGGTGGTGGCGGCGGTGGTGGTGGTGGCTACCGTGGCGGTGGCGGTGGTGGCGGTGGCTGGCGCGGTGACCGCGGCGGCGACCGAGGCGTTGGTGGCGGCGGCTGGCGCGGGGATCGCGGCGGCGGCGACCGTTACTGACCAGCCGTTGCGGAGGTTTCCTTCGGATGCCGTTTTTTTCAGCCCGTGCCCCGGGATCTTCGGGATCCCCGGGGCACGGCTTTTTTCATGGTCGTGACCGTCACCCCGGGGCCCGGGTGGGTTGACTTCGCAGTGGGTCCGACCCAGGCGTGGCCATCCCGACTTTTTTCGTGCCGACGCCTTGACGAGGCGCCCTGCGTCCGACGTAGGTCCATGGTGGCCTCGTGTCATGGGTTCCCAAGATTCCGGGCACGGGTCCGATTGACCCGTGTCGTCCTTCAACGCTCGGTCGCCCAATCCTTGTTTCCATGGCAGAGACTTTGGAGATCCCCGAAGCCAACGATCCCTTCAGCAAACAGGTGGCCATCACCATCGCTCTCTTGGCGGTCGTCCTCGCGGTGATTGAAAACAAGGGCGACAATGCCAAGACCGACGCCATCCTCAGGACCAGCGAGGCGGCCAATCGTTGGGGCTATTACCAGTCGAAGAGCATCAAACAGGACCTCTATGAGACCGAGTTGGAGATCCTCTCGCACCTGAGGCCCGCCGAGCCGGAGTCGGGGACGGTGGATCCCGAATCGGTCTACCGCCGGAGGGCGCTTTCCGAGTCGATGGAGAAGGCGGCCGCCTCGGTCGTGCGCTACGGCTCGGAGAAGGGAGACATCAAGAAGGAAGCCGAGCAGTTCGAGGCGGCCGCGGCCGCCCATGGACGGATCAACGACCGGTGTGACCAGGGCGCCCTGGTCCTGCAGATCGCGGTCGTGATCTGCTCGGTGGCCATCCTGTCCCGTTGGCGCCTGTTCTGGTGCATCGGCCTCGGGCTCGGCGCGGCGGGGACCCTCGTGGGGATCAGCGCCTTCGCCCTGTGACGCGGCGGCGGCCACGGCCGCCGCCGGATCCGGTTCAGAGGATGTTCGCGGCGAGTTCGGCCAGCTCGCTGCGCTCTCCCCGCTGGAGTTCGACATGCGCGGCCAGCGCCTGCTCCTTGAAGCGGCTGATCACGTAGTTGAACCCGTTCGACGCCACGTCGACGTAGGGGTTGTCGATCTGGTAGGGGTCGCCCGTCAGCACGATCTTGGTTCCGTGGCCGACCCGCGTCAGGATGGTCTTGGCCTCCAGCGGAGTCAGGTTCTGCGCCTCGTCGACGATCATGAACTGGTGGGCGATGCTGCGACCCCGGATATAGCTCAACGCCTCCACCACGATCGTGCCGCTTCGGAGCATGTCGGCGGTCCGGCGGTGTTCATGGCCCATGTTCAGGTCGCCCAGCATCTCGAGGGCGTCGTGGATGGGTTGCATCCAGGGCGAGAGCTTCTCGTCGAGGGAGCCGGGTAGGAAGCCCAGCTCCTTGCCCATCGAGATGGTCGGTCGGGCGACCACGAGGCGGCGGAACTCGCGGTCGTTGACCGTCCGCTTGAGGCCGGCCGCCAGCGCCAGGAGCGTCTTGCCGGTGCCGGCCTTGCCCATCAGGGTCACGAGGCGGACCCGCTCGTCGAGCAGCGCGTCGAGGGCGAAGTGCTGCTCCCGGTTCTTCGGCCGGATGCCCCAGACGTTCTGGCAGTCCTGCAGCGGCACGAGCTTCGTCCCGCTGGCGTCCACCTTGCACAGCACGGTCCGCTTGGGGTTTCCCTCCTCGGCGAGGGTGCAGTACTCGTTGGCGAAGCGCACCCGACCGGCCGGCAGGGGAAGCTCGCCGTTGAGCTTCAGCCCGGCGATGGCCGCCGCCGGCATCGCCAGCTCGAACATCCCGGTGTACAGGTCCTTCAGGTTGACCTGGTCGGTCTCGTAGTCCTCGGCGGGCAGCCCATAGACGTCGGCCTTGAGGCGCAGGTTGATGTCCTTGGTGACCAGGATGGTCGGGCGGGACCGTTGCTGCGCCTGGATGGACAGCGCCTGGGCGAGGATCCGGTTGTCCATGCTGCCGCCGGCGATGACGTCCCGCGCCGGTCCCGAGGAGGCGGCCGCCAGGAAGATGATCTGCAGGCGACCCCCGGTGGCGAGGGCGACCCCCTTGTTGAGATTGCCCTGGAGGCGGAGGGCGTCGAGGCGGCGGGAGACGGTCCGGGCGTTCTGGCCACGCTCGCTGGTCTCGCGCTTGAACTTGTCCACCTCCTCTAGCACCTCGATGGGGATGAGGACGTGGTTGTCCTGGAAGTTCAGCAGCGCGTTCGGGTCGTGCAGCAGGACGTTGGTGTCGAGCACGTAGTTCTTGATCCGCGGCACGTCCGGCTCGCTCCCGGGAGCCGGGGAGACCGTCGTGGCATTGCCCCGGGGTTTGCGGGGGGATTTCGCGGGGCCCTTGGGCTTTGCGACGATCAGGTCCGATGCGCTGTCCAGCACGGGGATGCTTCATGCGGCCGGCCGGGTCCGGGTTCAAGCCGAATCGGCGGCCTTTGGCCGAAACCATGGCCCGCAGGGCGTGACGTTCGCGTGACGGACGAAAATCAGGACCCTTGGACACCCTTTGTCGGATGGGGGGCGCCAGGCTGTCCGCCATGAAGATCCATGATCGATTCGAGGAGGAGCGCGGCGAGGTGGTGGAACTGGTCCCCTGGGGCGGCATCCTGCCCGACGGGCTGAGCGAGGGGTTCCAGGTCCGGGTGGTGCGCCGTGTGGACGGTGGCCGTCGCCTCGTGGAGCGCGAGGGGCGCGAATGGGTGGTCGCGGCGGAGCAGATCCGGCTTCGCCGCCGTCCCCCCGGGCTCCCGGGCCGGGGGGGGTGCGAGACCTGGAATCTCCCCCTGCGCGGGGTCCGTCCGCGGGTGCCCGAGCGGCGGGGCTTCCCGCCGGCCGCCCCGGGGTTCCAGCGGGCCGGCCACTGAGGCCGTTTCCGGCGGGGTTGGATTCCTGGGCGTCGATTCTTCCGCGTTGCGCCCGCCGTCGCTCCGGCGCGAGAGTCACCCCCATCATGTCTGCACCGGTCATCGCCATCGCCAACCAGAAGGGGGGCGTGGGCAAGACAACCACGAGCATCAATCTCGCCGCCGGCCTGGCGATGCGGGGTCATCCGGTGCTGTTGATCGACCTCGATTCGCAGGCCAACGCCACCAGCGGCCTGGGCCTGGACAAGGCCGAGGGGGGCAGCGTGTACCGGCCGCTGCTCGGGCTGGGCAGCCTCGAGGACCGCATCCGGCCCACGGCCTACCCGAACCTGTCGGTGATCGGCAGCGAGTTGGACCTCTGCGGGATCGAGGTCGAGCTGGCGAGGGTTGAGGATTCGATCCTGCGGCTCCGCAAGGTGCTCCAGCCCATCAAGGACTCCGGGCGATTCCAGGTCATCCTGCTCGATTGCGCCCCGTCGCTGGGCATCATGACGCTCAATTCCTTCGCCGCGGCCGACAAGCTCGTCGTGCCGCTCCAGTGCGAGTACTACGCCCTCGAGGGCATCGCCATGCTGACCCGCGTCATCAACCAGGTCCGGGACAACGGGGTGAATCCCGGCCTGGAGATCCTCGGGGTGGTGATGACCCTGCTCGACGCCCGGACCCGCCTGGGCCAGAGCGTGGTGGCCGAGGTGCGCCAGCATTTCGGCGACAGGGTCTTCGACACGGTCATCCCGCGCAGCACGCGCCTGGCCGAGGCTCCGAGCCACGGCAAGCCCATCATGGCGTATGATCCCTACAGCGCCGGGGCCGCCGCCTACGAGGTCCTGGCGGGCGAGGTGGCCCAGCGGCTGGGGTTGCCCGTGCCGGCCTGAGCCGTCGGTCACGGGACGTCCGGCAGGCGAGGGCCGTCACGGGCTGTTGCCGCGCCGTGCGCCAGAACTAACCGTTACCCGTTGGTGCCCTCACCCGCCGCCGCCAGATGCACCGGGGCTTCCCTCCGGTCGAGCCCGCATGGCAGCCTGTCAGGAATGACGCTCCCCGCCGCCGTGAGTTTCCTGGTCCTGGCCGCCGTGTCGGTGCTGTCCCTGAGGGCCGACGACCGCCCGAACATCCTGTTCATCATGACCGATGATCACGCCGCCCACGCGATCTCCGCGTATGGCAGTCGGATCAACCGGACCCCAAATCTCGATCGACTCGCCGCCCAGGGGCTGCGTCTGGACCGCTGCTTCGCCGGAAACTCCATCTGCACCCCCAGCCGGGCCACCCTGCTCACGGGCCAGTACAGCCATCGCAACGGGGTTCCCGTGTTCAACGACCTGGATCCGTCCAAGACCACGGTGGCCCACCGCCTGCAACAGGCGGGCTACTACACGGCCATGCTCGGCAAGTGGCACCTGGGCTCCGATCCCCAAGGCTTCGACGACTGGAACATCCTCCCCGGGCAGGGGCGCTACAACGACCCCGTCCTCTACGACCGGACCGGCCACCGCATCTACAAAGGTTACGTCACCGACGTCATCACCGACCTGACCCTCGACCGGCTCCGGAACCGGCCCAAAGACAAGCCGTTCTTCCTCATGTGCCATCACAAGGCACCACACCGTGAGTGGACGCCCTCCGAGAAGTACCGACGGGAGTTCGCCGGCCGGGAGTTTCCGGAACCCCCGACCTTCCGCGACACCTACGAGGGCCGCGCGGATGCGCTCAGGCAGAACCACCAGACGGTCTTCAAGAACCTGACTCGGCACGACCTCAAGATGGTTCCGCCCGAGGGCTTGGCCGGGCAGGAGCGCCAGCGCTGGTTGGGGCAGGTGCCGACCGAGGTGACCGTCCGTGAGAACGGCCAGGACCGGGTCCTGCGCGGGGACGACCTCGACCGCTGGAAATACAACCGCTACCTGCAGGACTACCTCGGCTGCGTGCAGAGCGTGGACGACAGCGTGGGTCGGTTGCTGGACTGGCTGGATGCTAATGGGCTGAAGGACAACACGGTGGTCATCTACACCAGCGACCAGGGATTCTTCCTCGGCGACCACCGGATGTACGACAAGCGCTTCATGTACGAACCGTCGTTCCGCATGCCTTTCCTGATGCGGTGGCCGGGCCGCATCCGACCGGGGACCGTCAGCGAGGCCCTGGCGGTGAACTGCGATTTCGCACCCACGTTCCTCGACCTGGCGGGGGCCCCGATCCCGGCCGACATGCACGGTCGCAGCCTGCGGCCGCTCTTCGAGGGCCAGCCGCCGGCCGGTTGGCGCCAGGAGGTTTACTACCGCTACTACCACGACCCGGGCCATCACAACACCAGGGCCCACTACGGCGTCCGCACGGCCAACCACAAGCTCATCCACTACTGGAAGATCGACCAATGGGAACTCTTCGACCTCGTCCGCGATCCCGACGAGATGAAGAACCTCGCCGGCGACCCGGCCTCGCAGGCGGTGATGGCCGACCTCAAGGCCCGCATCCTTCGCCTTCAGGCCGAATTGGGCGACACCGGCCAGTTCGCCGACAAGATCCCGGCCGACACCGTTGATCGTCGACCGAAGCAGATGGATCGCAAGCACCCCGACTCACCGCTCTGAGGCCAGGGCCGCGGCCCGCCCGGGCGCCCCTTGTCCGATCAATCCTCCGGCTCGGGCAGCCAGCAGGCGATTCCGGCGGCCGGCACGAAGAGGATGGCCGCGTAGAGCAGGGCCTGGCGGACATCGCCCACCTTGGTGAACAGGCCGAAGAACACCGTTCCGCCGGCCGCGACCAGTCGCCCGAAATTGTAGCAGAAACCCGCACCGGTCGTGCGGAGCAGGGTGGGGAAGAGTGGCGGGAGGCACATGGTGAAGAGGCCGAAGACGCCCTGGCAGATGCCGATCACGAAGAAGGAACCCAGCACGGTGCCATGGGCGCGGGGTTCGAGGAAGGTCAGTCCCATCGAGGCCCCATACACCAGGCAGAACGACGCCACGGCCTTACGGTAGCCGATGGCCCGGGCCACGGCGGCGGCCGCGTAGTTGCCCACGATGGAGCCGGCCATCAGGACCATCAGGGCGACCACGGCGGCCCGGTTCTGGCCGGCCGAGGTCAGGTCGCGCACCTCCGGCAGGTCGCGGATGTACTTCTGCTGCCAGAACATGAAGGTCCAATGGGCCGTGAGGGAAACCCCGCAGATCATCAGCACGATCCAGGTGGTCCGGGCCACCGATCCCCGGAAGAGATCGGCCAGACCCGGAGGGTTTTCGGAGCCCTTGCGGGCCGCATGCCATTCCTCCGTCTCGGGCACGGCCCGGCGGATCCACAGGACGATCAGGGCCGGCAACACGCCCACGAGGAACAGGTAGCGCGGTTCGGTGCTCTCGAAGAGGTACCCGAAGAAACAGGCCAGGAGCACCCCGAGGTTCACGGCGGTCTGGAGGGTCGCGGCGATCCACGGGCGCCAGCGTTTGGGCCAGGTCTCCGACAGCAGCGAGGCGCCCACGGCCCACTCTCCGCCGATGCCGAGGGCCGAGAGGAAGCGGAAGATCAACAGATGCCACCACTCGGTGGCGATGGCCGAGAGACCGGTGAAGCCGGCGTAGCAGAGGATGGTCAGGCACAGGGCCCGGCTGCGGCCCATCAGGTCGCCCACGCGTCCGAAGAAGGCCCCGCCGAGCGCCCAGCCGATGAGGAAGGCGGCGTTGATCAGGGCTCCCTTTTCCCCGACCTGCTTGTCGGTGCGGGGCAGCATCAGCAGCTGAGCCACGAACGGGGTGGCGACCAGCGTGTACAGGTGCATGTCGAGCCCGTCGAACATCCAGCCGAGCCATGCGGCCAGGCCCGACTTCTTCTGGTGGGAGGTCAGGTCTCGGAACCCGGTGGCTTCTGGGGTCGCACTCATGGAGGGATGGCCCAATCAACCCAGACCTCACCGCCCATCTCAAGCCCCGATGCGTCGCCGGTGCCGTTCAGACGGAGGGAAGAAGGAAGCCTGCGCGGCGACGCTGTCGGACGACGGTGCCGGTGCAGGTGGGCGGAGGCGGATATCCGGGGGGGCTACTTCAGGGCCTCGCACTGCCGGCGAAGCGCCTGGTGCAGGATCCACGCCGTGTCGGGCCCCACCGAGTTCACCTCGCCATAGGGAGCCCCCTTGGCCCCGAAGAGGTGGGGCGGTTCGGTGTCCCACTCCGACTTGGGCAGGATGTAGCCGATCTCGTCGTTGGCCAGGCCGAGCACGAACTTCACCCGTCCGGGCATCAGTTCGCGCAGCGGGGGCACCTCGAGCGGCTCGATGTCGAAGTCGCCTCCCGGGGCCCGCACGATGCCGCCATTCACGATCTCCGGGTACACCTCGCCGGGGATGCACGCCATGGAGACGTCGCCGAGCCGCAGGACGCCCACCTCGGTCCGGAAGTGCAGCCAACGGCTGTGGCCCCGTTCCAGCAGGCCGAGCAGCGAGGCCGCCATGAAGCCCGGGTTGCGCAGCGGCAGGTCGAGGGTGCGGGCCTCGATGCCGATGGGGACCGTCGCCACGCCCGGGTCCTTGGCCGAGGCGATCCGGTCGAGGATGCGCGAGGCGATCTGGTTGCCCACCGCCCGGGTCTTGTCGTGCGAGGGTTCCTTGAAATCGGTCTTCAGGAACGGGTCGTGCACGGTCACCGAGGGGTGCGTGGTCATGAGGCCGCCCACCGCGCCGTTCACATACACATGGATTCCGCCAAGGCCCGGCCGGTGCACGGTGCCGCCGTAGCGGATGCCCTTCTCGAGGGACTCGCGGATGATGCCCGGGAAATCGGCCGTGATGTCGCGATTGCTGGACCAGGGCGTCTCGGGGTGGTTGGCCCAGCCCACCAGGGTTCCTAGGGTCTTGCCCCCGGTCGCATCCACGAAGTGCAGGACCCGCACATCCGGGTCGTACACCTCGGGCTTGCGGGTGTCGGCCACGAGGCCCGCGGGCGACACCGTCAATTCATGCGCCGCCATGCGGGCCGGTTGCAGGGCCTTCACCGCATCCTCGACCACGCCGACGCAGGCGGCGATGACCTGCTCGCGATAGCGTGGGTTGACCCCGGAATGGAGGGGGTCGGGGCCCCAGAGCCCCAGCAGGTCGGGGGTCGAATGGTTGTGGGTCGAGCAGACCACCGTGTAGTCGATCTTGAGATCGGCGGCGATCCGCTGGCGCACCGCCACGACATCGTCATGGAAGAACCCGATGGCGTCGATCGACACCAGGGCGATCCGCCGCCGACCGTTGTCGATCACCACGCTGACCGCCTCGAGGTTGTCGTGGATGTTGGTGGCCGAGCGGCCTTGGCTGAAGCCGGCCATCCACACGGGCTCGGCCGGATTGCCGAGGTCGGGGTTGAGGTCGCGCCGGCCGAAACCGGCCTTCAGCGGTCCAGTCTCTCCGGGTGCTGCGGGATGCGGGTGGTGCAGTTCGACCGAGTATCCGGGTTGACGATCGCGGGTGACCCAGAGGAACCGGACGAGCACGACCGCGACCAGGATGACCACCGAGGCCGCCAACCAGCGGAGCAGGCGTTTCCAGAGGGCGGGCTTGGTGTTGGCGCGGGACATGAGGACACGGTACGGACCGAGCCGTCGGGTGCAATGCGCCAGAGGACCATCCCGGCGACTTCGCGAGTCTTGAATTTCGGGATCTGGGCTTCCAAGCCGGGATGTGCCCCGGTCGTAAAGCCTCAGGTGCTGGCTTTCAGACGTTGAGCAAGTCCTTCGGGATCTCCACGCGACCGCCCTTGAGCACCGCCTCCTGGGCCTTGGACGCGAGGACCACCGCCCGGTAGCCCACCTCGGCGCTGGCCTCGGGCTTGGTCTTGTCGTTGATGTGCTCGACGAACTTCTCCAGGGCGTAGCGCACCGGCGAATCGGTCTCGGAGGCCGCCTCGGCCGGCTTCTTGCCCTGCGCGAGGATCTTGGTCGCGTTGGCCACCAGGGCGATGCCGGAGTCGGTGAGGAAGTCCTCCTTGCGGGCGTAGACCTCCCAGCCGAGCAGCTCGGCGTCGGACTCCTTGAACATCCAGGCGCGGTTGTCGCGGATGAGCACCGCGGCCGAGGCGCCGAAGTAGATGTCGTGCTCGCCCTCGAACGAATTGGCCAGCGTGGCGCTCCAGGAGTGGCGGACGCCGTTGGCGAACTCCACCACCACATGGACCGTGTCGGCGACCTCGCGGTCGTCCTGCCACTGGGTGATGCCGCCGAAGCCGGTCACCGACACCGGCGTGCTGCCGAGGTACCATCCGGCCGTGTCGAGGCTGTGGATGCCGATCTCGCCGACCAGCCCGAGCGAGGTCTCCTGGTAGAGACGCCAGTTGAGGGCCTTCTCCCGGTCGGGATTGGGCGAGGCCTTGCGCCAGCTGGTCTTCTTGTTCCATTGGCCGCGGCTCATGGCCGGCTTTCCGGTGGCGCCGGTGCGGATGAACTTCAGCACGTGGTGGTGCTGCGGATTCTCGCGGTACTGCATGCCCACCTGGAAGGTCTGGGAGGCGGGCAGGGCGGCGGCCGCCTGCGCGATGGCCCGGGCATCTTCGACCGTGTGGGCGATGGGCGCCTCGAGGTAGACGTGCTTGCCGGCCTTCATGGCGGCGAGCGCCAGATCCTTGTGCTGGTGGGTGGGCGTGGCGATCACCACGGCCTGCACCTCGGCGTCGGCCAGAAGTTCCTCGGCGGAGGCGTACCCCTTGGCCTTGGGGGCCGCGTCGGCCGCGCGCTTGAGGGTGGACTTGTAGTGGTCGCAGAGCGCCACGACCGGTGCATTGGGCAGCTTGCCCAGGTGGGTGAGGATGTCGCGTCCCTGCGGACCCAGGCCGATCAGGCCAAACTTCACGGGCGGGCCCACCGGCTTCTCCTTGTACTTCGGGTCGGCCTTCGGCGGAGGTAGCGTCTTGTCGCCGGCCGCCTTGGCGGCCTCGTCGGCGGTGATGGGCACGGCCCCCATCATCGCCAGCATGCTGGCCATGGAAGCGCCCTTGAAGAAACTGCGGCGGTCGAGGTCCGTTCCGGTCGGGTCGGTCTGCATAGGCTAGGAATCCATGGACCTTAGAGAGGTCCCGTCGGTAAGCAAACGGTTCAGAGAGTCCCGAAATTCATTCGTTCTCACGTGAGCTGTCGCATGGATCGGTTCCTGAAATGTCCAACATCGCTGGTCCGGTCACGCCGGTTTGGAATTCGCCTTCAACCACGCCCCGTGGTCTCCCTCGTCCATCTCACCGGCAGCCAGCGCCAAGGTTCGAAGAACCACATCGACTTCGGTCGCTGCGAATCGGAATCCGTTGTTTTCCAGAAACAGGACGGCCGCCGCGAATCCGATCCGCTTGTTGCCGTCGAGGAATGGGTGGTTTTTGACCAAGCCGAAACTGTAGCCGGCCGCCAGTTCGAACAGGGAAGGCTTTCGGTCGGTGAACGCGTTCCAGGGTTTGCCCAAGGCGGAATCGAGCAACCCTTCATCCCGGATTCCAGCCGATCCACCGTGCTCGGCCAGCAGGCACTCGTGGAATGCGATCACGACATCCCTGCGGAGCCAGACGGGTTCCTTCATTTGGCCAGTTCCCGAAGGGCGTTGCGGTACCGTTGGGCGATTCCCTCAGCCTTCGCCATCTGACGGGTGAACTCGTCGTTGTGGGGCGTCACCCGGTAGCCGCCACCGGGGGATTCCGAGAACACCAGCGTGTCACCTTCGTCGGCCTTGAGGTGGGCCAGCGCCTTCTTTGGCAGCACCAGACCCACCGAATTGCCGACCTTCCGAAGTTTCAGTTCCAGAACGTTTGTTGTCCGTAGACACGGATGTGATCACGTCAAGCGGTGTTGGCCTCCTGAGGCTTGCCTGTTCCTATCCGGTCTACGCGGTGTTCCCTGGGCTTTTGTTGATCGGGCCTGACGTCTACCTTCATCAGCACGTGGCCGAGACCCTGTTCCAGCTCAAGAGCGACTATGCCCCGGCCGGCGACCAGCCGGCGGCGATCGCCAAGCTCGTCGCCGGTCTGCAAAAAGGAGAGCCGCATCAGGTGCTGCTCGGGGTGACCGGGTCGGGCAAGACCTTCACCATGGCCAACGTGGTGGCCCGGATGGGGCGGCCCGCCCTGGTGCTGTCGCACAACAAGACGCTGGCGGCCCAGCTCTACGCCGAGTTCAAGAGCTTCTTCCCCGACAACGCGGTCGAGTATTTCGTCAGCTACTTCGATTTCTACCAACCCGAGGCCTACATCCCGCGCACCGACACCTTCATCGAGAAGGACAGCAGCGTGAACGAGGAGATCGAGCGCCTGCGCCTCTCCACCATGAACTCGCTCTTGTCGCGGCGAGATGTGCTGGTGGTGGCCTCGGTGTCGTGCATCTACGGCATCGGCGACCGGCGCGACTACGAGAGCATGGTCGTCCCGTTGCGCATCGGGCAGCAGCTCAGCCGGGAACAACTGCTCGCCCGGTTGGTGGACCTGCAGTATTCGCGCAACGACTTCGACCTCACCCGGGGCAAGTTCCGCGTGCGCGGCGACGTGGTGGAACTGCACCCAGCCTACACCGAGGACGCCCTGCGCATCGAGTTCTTCGGCGAGGAGTTGGAGCGCTTCACCCGGTTCGACCCGCTGACGGGTGACGCCCTCGAGTCGCTGCAGGCCGTCAACATCTTCCCCAGCAAGCAGTTCGCCACCCCGCAGGAGAAGATCAACGCCGCCATCCTCTCCATCCGCGAGGAGTTGGGCCTGCGCATCGCCGAGTTCGAGAGGGACGGCAAGCTGCTCGAGGCCCAGCGGATCAAGATGCGCTGCGAGTTCGACCTCGAGCAGTTGCAGGAATTGGGGTTCTGCTCCGGCATCGAGAACTACTCGCGCCACATCTCCGGTCGGCCCAAGGGTTCGCGGCCGGGCACGCTGATGGACTTCTTCCCCGAGGACTACCTGCTGCTCATCGACGAGTCGCACGCCACGCTGCCGCAGGTCGGCGGCATGCACGCCGGCGACATGGCCCGCAAGACCGTGCTGGTGGATCACGGGTTCCGCCTGCCCAGCGCGCTCGACAACCGCCCGCTCAATTTCGAGGAGTTCCGCTCGCTCATGGGTCAGTCGGTGCACATCAGCGCCACCCCGGGCCCGACGGAGATGGGTTGGGCCGGGCCCTCGAACGTGGCCGAGCAGATCGTGCGGCCGACGGGCCTGGTCGATCCAGTGGTGGAGATCAAGCCCTTGAAGGGGCAGATCGACGACCTGCTGCACGAGGCGCGGGCCACCGTCGAGCGCGGCGAGCGGGTGCTGGTGACCACCCTGACCAAGCGGACGGCCGAGGAGTTGACCGACTACCTCCGCGACCTGGGCGTGAACGTGCGCTACCTGCACAGCGAGATCGACGCCATCGAGCGGGTGGAGATCCTGCGGGCGCTCCGGCGCGGCGAGTGCGATGTGCTCATCGGCATCAACCTGCTGCGTGAGGGCCTCGACCTGCCGGAGGTCTCCCTGGTGGCCATCCTGGACGCCGACAAGGAGGGCTATCTTCGCAGCACCACGAGCCTCATCCAGACCGCCGGCCGTGCCGCCCGCCATCTGAACGGCCGGGTGATCCTCTACGCCGACCACCGGACCCAGAGCATCCAGAAGTTCCTGGCCGTGGCCGATTATCGCCGGCAGAAGCAACTGGCCTACAACCAGGCCCACCACATCACCCCGCGCAGTGTGAAGCGCAGCCTCGAGGAGGGCCTCAGCAGCGCGGGCTCGGGGCGTCAGGCGGCGGCGGCGGTCCTGGAGGGCAGCGTCGCCCAGATCGACCTCACCGAGACGATCCGCGAACTGGAGGGCGAGATGATCGAGGCCTCCGGCAACCTCGAGTTCGAGAAGGCGGCCCTGCTGCGGGACCAGATCCGCGAACTCAAGAGCCGCCTCAGCGGAGCGGAGACCAAGTCTCCCGGTGCCGCGGCCCGCGCCCGGTCCGATGACGCCAAGGCCCGCCGGAAGGGCCGGGGACGGGGCCGATGATGCGGCCATTCCCGGCCGCCGTATGGAGGCAGGGGAGCCCCAGCGGTGTCGCGGGCCCCGCGGACCCGGACCCCCAGTTTTCGCTGGGCGGGCTTTCGGAGAGCCCACCCGCGAGGGCTGCCCTCCGACCTCAGTTCTTGGCCAAGGCCATCTGGGTCAGGCGGCGGGCGATGAATTCCCGAATCTTGGGGATCTTGCAGTCCTGCAGCAATCGGGTGGCCCGATCGGCATCCGTCGAGACCGGGCCTTCGGTGGCGTACCAGTAGAGCAGGGGCAGGTTGAAGTCGCCCGCATCCTCGGCGTGGTTGAGCAGGTTCTTGAGGATGTCCCACCGCTGGGCCACGGGCACCCGCTGGGCGGCGCTGGCCACGGCCCGGCGTACGACCGGGGAGGGATCCTCGGCGGCCAGGGTGGCCAAGGCCTCCACGGAGTTGCCGGCCAGTTGCTCGAAGGTCGACTCGCCGAAGAGCATGCCGGAGTGCTCGAAGAAGGTCTGCACGGTCCAGGCCCGGATCTGGGGCTCGGGGTCGCGGACCCACCGCGCGGCGTCCTCGGGCAGGATGCGGCCGGTCAGGTGCAGGGTCCACAGGGCCCGAAGCCGCGAGGCCACGTCGCCCGATCCATCCACGGCATCGTGCAGCGCCTGGAGGGCGGGCACCTGATCGGCGGCCTTGCGCAGTCGGGCGTAGTCGCGGATGCCGGCCGGCAGGTCGTCGACCGATTCCCGGGCGCCGGCGGCGGCCACCTGCTCCTGCAGCACGCGCCGGGCGTGGCGGCTGAGCCACTCGTTCTTCGAGCCCACCAGCGGCACCAATTGGGCCGGGGTCAGGGTCGCCAGGTTGGTGCGGACCACCGGCTGGTTCCGGTACACGACCTTGTAGATGCGGCCGCTCGAGTGGTCATGGCCGTCGTCCCGGCCATGGTGGCACTGGTTGGCGTCGTACCAGTCGATGATGTAGACGCTGCCGTCCGGATCGAGGCGCTGGTTGAGGGTCTGCGACCAGCGGTCGTTGAAGTTCAGGAAGTCGGGGCCGTGCTTGCCGACGTAGCCGGAGCCGCGGGCCTGGGGGATGTCCGTGTTCAGCCGCTGGCCGTGGATGTTGCCGATGATGAGGTGGTTGCGGTACTGGGCCGGCCAACTGGTGCCCAGGTAGCAGAGCATGCCGGCGTGGGCATGGCCGCCGCCCATGGCGTCGCTGCGTCCGTTGGCCGCATGCGGACCGGCCGCGCCGGCCCAGTGCACGTGGTCGGCATGGGTGCCGATGTCCTCATAGACGTAGGGGAAGACCGATTTGCGGCTCCGGGCATCCCGGTGCTTGGCGTTCCGCAGGGTTTCCTCGCGGTTGTAGGTGTAGTGCTCGCCGCCCTGCCGCAGGATGCGGGCGCCTTGGATCATGTGGAAGAGGTGCGGGATCACGCACATCTCCGACCACAGGTTGCCATGCTCATCGAAGTCGATGCCCCACGGATTGCTGCCGCCCTCGGTGAAGATCTCAAAGCGGTGGGTCACCGGGTGGTAGCGCCACACGCCAGCGTCGACCCATTGCCGATCGGCCTCGCTCGCCCCCGGCTTGCCGACATGCGAGGGGCAGAACACCCCGTGGCAGCCATAGAGCCAGCCGTCGGGGCCCCAGTTGAAGGTGTTGAGGGTCTCGTGCGTGTCGGCTGTGTAGTTCCACCCGTCGAGCAGGATCCTCGGCTCGCCGGCCGGCTTCGGGGCGTCGCCGTCGGCGATGGGGATGAACATCAGGTAGGGGGCCGCGCCGACCCAGAGGCCGCCGAAGCCGAACTCCATGCCGGAGATCAGGTTCACGTTCTCCAGGAACACCGTCCGCTTGTCGGCCTTGTGGTCGCCGTCGGTGTCCTCGAAGACGAGGATGCGGTCCTTGCCCGAGAAGATGTCCTTGCGGAGTTGTTCCGGGGTGCCGTTGGCCGGCGGATGACCGACGCGCTTGGGGTAGCTCAGTCCCTCGGCCACCCAGAGGCGGCCTCGGTGGTCTTCGCAGAAGGCGATCGGGTTGCGGATGTCGGGCTCGGAGGCGAACACGTGCATCGCGAAGCCCGAGGGCAGGGTGGCCTTGGCGGCGGCATCCGCGGCGGAAAGTCCGGCGAAGAGCACCTGGTCGGCCGGCGGCGGCGTGTTCTTGGCCGTCTCCTTCAGCGTGAGTTCGTTCGGCAGCACCGGACGCTCGGAATGGAAGCGGAAGTTGTCGAAGTTCACATGCCCCCAGTGGCCGGACCGGTCGTCCACCAGGCGGATGAGGATCTGCTTGCCCAAGAGCCCCTTCAGTTCGACCACCACCGGCCGGAGGGTCTCGCTCTCGTGGCCGGAGATCTTGAAGAACGCCTGGCCGGTGGCCGAGTCCACCAACTCCACGCGGGTCTCGGTCCAGGGACCGCCGGCCACGAGGAAACTCGCCCAGGAGTGGGTGACCCTGAACGGCACCGACGTCAGCGTTCCCTTGGGGTCGTCGCCCGAGCGCTCGAAGCCACCGATCCAGAACTCGCCCTCATGGTTGGACTTCATGTCCGCGCGCCGTTTGGCCACCACGTCGCCTCGGATCGGCAACTGATCGAAGGCCGCCCCGGACGCCTGCCAATCGCGCAGGTCCCCCGACTCGAAGCCCAGGTTCAGCGCCCGTCCGTCCGCCGCCGTGGGAACCACCGAATCGGCCAACACCAAAGGCATCGAGGCGACCGCCACGAGGACTGCATGGGAGATCTTCATCCGGCGAGTTTGGGAACCCCTCCCGGCAAGGCCAGCCCAATCCGAAGGGGTCGGTCCTCACTTTTGACACAAAAGGTGCCATGACACCACATCGCTTCAGGGCCCCTCTCGGTCGGGGAAAGCCTGGGGCGCGGCCGTCAGGGCTTGGGGATGGAAGGTTGCGTTCCGCCGGGAACCCTCATGCGCCCCCCAAGTTGGAATTCGGGGGCTCAACCCTTCCCAAGCCTGCGCGTCTGAATCCTGCGTCGTGCAGCCGTGCAGGCCCGAGGGAAAAATAGCCTTGTTCCGGAGGCCCGCATCCCTGACGTTATCTCAGGTGTCGCCCACGTGGCGGAATTGGCAGACGCGCTAGATTCAGGTTCTAGTGAGTAACATCGTACAGGTTCAAGTCCTGTCGTGGGCACCATATCCTACCCCTCACGGCTTCCCAAGTGCCGCCCGGGGACATTGGACCCTCGGACACGCCGTCGGGCCAAGGCCCGGAGAAGTCCCGGGCACACCTCGGTCCTTCCCACTTGGTGTCGGTGCTGTTCCCTGCGGCCGTGGCACGGTGTCCCTTCGAGCGATTCGACTGCCGTGCTCCGCTCACGATGGGATGAACCGTCTCTGCTGGAGCCTTGCCGACGAGGCGCGGGATTTGCCGCAACTCGCCATCCGCCAAAAACCCTCATGCGCCCCGGGCCGGTTTGTGTCACGTTCCGGGGATGATTCAATTCGTCCAGGCGATGCGTCGCGCCGGTCGTTGGTCCGCAGTGGGCCTGCTCGCGACCCTGGTACTTCCGCAAGTCCTCCGGGCCCAAGACCTCGTGGCCAAGAAGTTCGACCAGGACC